>OLVT01000413.1_pt1 | contig 46903 bp, 37 predicted proteins | sample 1673241 | NCBI WGS metagenome assembly OLVT01 (sample SAMEA3178936, study PRJEB25190) | human gut metagenome | biome: human gut; feature: human-associated habitat; material: faeces | place: Austria | collected 2013
AAAGACGAACTCTGGCGATTTTACGAAGAGCTGAGTTAGGTTTTTTCGGTGTAGCAGTTTTAACAGCTGTACACACACCTCTCTTCTGAGGAGAAGACATATCTGTGGATTTCTTTCTCATAGAATTGTAGCTTTTCTGCAGTGCCGGCGCGGTAGATTTCTTTACGGAAGTCTCACGGCCTTTTCTTACTAACTGGTTGAATGTTGGCATTCCATTTCACCTCCTGATAGATTTCTCCGTGTGTCCCACGGGGTTTCATACGGCTGCTTTAGTTCAACATAATTGCTTTGCAGCTTTTGCGCGCACAAAAAACAGTCTTTTACGCACGCTCGTTTATTATAGCGTCTGTCCTTTCAAAAGTCAAGGGGGAAATTCGCAAAAAATCGCGTATTTACGCGGCTTCTGCGGATTTCCCCCATTGATGCATTACTGTGCAAAAGTATTTTTTCTTCCTATTATAATCTCACCAGATTATTTTCTGACATTTTCTGTTTTTCGTTAAAGCGGACGGTTCCTGAAGGCCGGACACGCATCACACCGCTTCGGCTTCTCCTCGCTCTGTGCATTGCCCCAGAGGTCACGCGCTTTCTCTTCGGCACACCCTTTGCACCAGGGAAACATGCGGACATTGCTGATGTAAAAGTTCTCAAAGTTTGTCTCGTCGTTGTTGATGTCAAACTGCTGCTTTCTCGACAGCTCTTCCGTATGTTCTGCAATCCAGGCCTTCTGCCCTTCGGTCGCCGGATACCCCGGTCCGCCGAGGACGTAATCCATATCGGCATGGAGATTTTCCGGTTCGCCTGGTTTGTGGAATCCTACAAATAAAATATAACCGCGGCGCAAAAGCTCCTGGATCGGCTCGTCCGTCTGGCCGTCCGGACCTAAAATCGCCCGCGCGGTCTGCGCATGAAAATTTTCTGTTTTGGGATAGAATTTCCCAGTTGGTGCTAAAAATCCATCTGCCATTTTCTTTTCTCCCATGTTCTCATTTGCTGTATGCTTTTCTATACCATAACCGATTTTTTCAAAACAGGCAAGGTTTGTTTTACTGGATTTTTTTTTTTATCTGTGCTATACTCTTGCCCGTGCATTTATGCAATCGGATTTTCCCGTCTTTTTGCGGGGGGCCGGACTGGTTCGTGAACTTCCCAGTATAAAAAACCAAGTATCTCAAAATTTTCATCAAAGGAGATTGGAAAATGAATGCAAGAAAACTGATCATCGACTGTGATCCGGGCATCGACGATTCTCTCGCCCTGATGCTTGCCGCGGCTTCGAAAGAGCTGGATCTTGTCGGCATCACCACAGTCAGCGGAAATGTACCCGCTTCTATGGGCGCTAAAAATGCCCTCAAAATTCTTTCTATGATTGGAAAACCAGATGTCCCGGTTTATGTCGGTGAGGAGACGCCTCTGGTCCGCGACTACGTGGACGCGATGGACACCCACGGCATGGACGGTCTCGGCGAATCGGGCTGGCCGGATGCCGAAGGCCTTACGCCAAACAAGGACGCTGTTTCTTTCCTGATCGAAACCTTAAAAACAACCCCTGATGTTACCATTCTTGCCCTCGGACCGATGACGAACCTTGCAAAAGTCATCTCCCACGCACCGGAGTGCCTGACAAACCTGACGGCTCTTGTCTCCATGGGCGGAAGCTATAAGAGCCATGGAAACTGCTCCCCGGTTGCCGAGTACAATTACTGGTGCGACCCGGATGCCGCAGCCGAAGTATTCCGCGCGTTTTCCGAGCTGCCGCAGCTTGCAGGCAAAAAGCTTCATATGATCGGGCTGGATGTCACACGAAAAATTGTCCTGACGCCGAATCTTGTGGAATATATGAAATGCGTAAATCCAGGAGTCGGAACCCGCATTGAGGAGCTGACGCGCTTCTACTTTGATTTCCACTGGAAACAGGAAAAGGTCATCGGATGCGTGATCAACGATCCGCTCGCGGCCGCTTATCTTGTGGATCCGTCGCTCTGCAGCGGTTTTAATGCGTATACGCAGGTAGAAACCGGAGGCCTCTGCATCGGACAGACGGTTGTGGATGCCATGAATTTTTATCAGAAAGCACCGAACAGCCACATTCTGACGCAGGTCGATGTGCGCCGTTTCTTCCTGATGTTCTTTGAGCGCGTTCTCGGCGTGCCGCAGGAGGAATCCGCACCGGTTCTCGACCAGATTCTCACCGCACCGCCGGTCTTCCCACATGAGACGATGTTTCAGAAGGGAGGCGAGGCATGATGAATACTAACCGTACGTTAAAGCTCACGACACTCGCGCTCTGCGGTGTCATCAATATTCTCGGCGGTACCATTGCTCTGCTGCTGCGTCTTCCGGTTTATCTGGACTCCATCGGAACAGTTCTGGCAGCCGCTCTGTTCGGACCTGCTGCAGGCCTCGTTCCGGGACTGATCTCCGGACTCATTTCCGGCATGACGAGTGATGTCTATGCGTTTTACTATATTCCGGTGCAGCTTGTCATCGGTCTCGTTGCCGGCCTTGTATTCCGCAGACTCCGCCCGTCCCATACGGCAGGATCCCGCAGCGAGAGTCTTTCCCTCCGCTCCATGGGCTGGAAGCTGTTTCCGGCAGCGCTTGTGATTTCACTTCCGGGTACTGTGGTAAGTTCCACAATCACCGCGGTTGTTTTCGGTGGAATTACTTCCTCCGGCTCCACTGTGCTGGTGCAGCTGCTTCACAGCCTCGGTATGAATCTGACTCTCTCTGTCTGCGTTGTACAGGCCATGACAGACTTTGTGGATCGAATGATTGTCCTTGCGGTCGTCCTCGTGATTCTGCCCGCCGTTTCTTCTGCTTTCGGCAGTCTTTCTATGAGAAGCAGAAAATAATCTGTACCAATAGCACAAAGAATCCTGCAAAAAATTCACTTTCTTTTTTGCAGGATTCTCATATTTTGGCATAACAAGAACTCCGGAAAAAAGGGGAGGCTGCATCAGGAGCCATCCCTTTTCCGGAGTTTTTTATTTCTTCTTTAATAAAATCATTCACATGCGCGGATCCATACCTGCATTTCGCCCTCACCTCGGTTGTTCCACATATAATATGGAATCAGCTTCAGTTTCGTCTTTTCCTCTTCCTCTTTCTGATACAGATGATACAAAGGCTGTTTTTCCGCATCGCCCAGCTTCATGCGACGTCCCTCGGCCGTTACGCGCACAAAGTGCTCGCCCAGCTCATCGGCTGCTTCTGCGGTTTTTTCACCATTCACACAGAGTTTTGTCAAATGCAGATTCTTTCCGTTGTCTGCTTCTTCCATACAGTAAACAACCGGTCCTCGTTTTACGGCAACACGGCCGGCGTCCTCGCGTACAAGCGGATTGGATGCCAAAAACTGGATTTCCATCGGGAAGTTCAGGCGGATCGTCTCACCCTTCGCCCATACTTTTGTCACATACAGATACCCGTCTTTTTCTTCCACTTCTGCGCCTTTTGGAATCTCTTTTTCATAAGAAGCACACCATCCCGGGATGCGGAATGCAAAGGTGTACGGCTCTTTGGTATCGCTCTCGCAGGTCACGGAAACATGGCCGTCCCACGGGAATTCGGAAGTGATGGATGCTTTTACTTTTTCTCCTTCCACTGTTCCACCCATGTACAAGTGGACAAACAGGGTTGTGTCGTTTTCCGTGTATGCGTAAGATGCAACTGAGCTTACCGTTCTTGCCAGGTTCGGAGGGCAGCAGGCACAGCCGAACCATTTCTGACGGATCGGTTTTACATGGAATTTCCGCTCATCCTTGTGACATGCCTCCGGCAGTACCTCCAGCGGATTGACATAGAAGAAGCTCTTTCCGTCGAGCGCCATTCCGGAGAGAACGCCATTGTAGAGGGCTAATTCCATCACATCCGCGTACTCTGCTTTTGCCTGAATCTCCAGCATGCGGCGAGCAAAGAACACAAGACCGATGGATGCACAGGTCTCTGCGTAAGCGGTATCGTTTGGCAGGTCATAGTTGAAAGAGAATGCCTCTCCTATATGAGTGGCACCGATTCCGCCAGTGATGTACATTTTCTGATGCACCATGTTGTTCCAGAGAGTTTCACAGGCTTTCAGCAGGCTCTCATCCTGCGTTGCCCTTGCCACATCCGCCATGCCGGAATAGAGATATACGGCGCGTACGGAGTGCCCCTGCACCTCATCCTGCTGACGCACCGGGCGGTTTGCCTGATTGTAGCTATATCGTTCCTCGCCCTCCGGGCAGGTCAGACCGCGCTCGATATCGTAATAGTATGGTTTTGTTCCGCGTTCATCGATGAAGTATTTTGCAAGATCAAGATACTTCTGCTCGCCGGTCAGATCATAGAGACGCATCAGAGCCATCTCTGCAATTTCGTGACCAGGATAACCTGCTTTTTTGCCCTCGCCGTGACCGAGTTTGCTGGCAATAAAGTCCGCGAAACGCTCCGCTGCTTTTAAGAGACGGTCTTTTCCGGTCGCCTGATAATAGGCTACGGCGCCTTCCGTCAGATGACCGAAGCAGTACAGCTCATGGTTGTCCTTAAGGTTTGTAAAAATCATATCCTGATCGTTGATCAGATAGTAGGTATCGAGGTATCCGTCTTCTCTCTGTGCTGCGCAGACAGCTTCAATTGCTTCATCTGCCGTTTTTTCCAGCTCCGGATCGGGATGCTGTGTCAGGGAGTACGCAACTGCCTCCACCCATTTGGTAAAATCGGTATCCTGGAACAGGAAGCCATAAAATCTTCCGTCCATTTTGCCATCCTTCGGCAGTGTCTCAAAAGTATCCAGCGGATATTTGATCTGAACAAATTTGTCTCCTTTTGCTTTCCGCTCTTTTTCAACTTCACCGGCACGGCGGTAGTTCCGCATACAGAAGCTCGGTGCTGCTCCCGGAACATTGTCATTTAAGGCATTCCACTGATACGGAATTACTTCGGTGCGGACAAGCTCCATCTCTTTTTTCCAGAATGCATCGGTAACCTGGACTTTTGCCAGGGATAATGGTTTGCTGAAGTTTTTCTGATCCATTTTTTCGGTCTCCTTTTTCGTTGTCTTCCGCCGCCTCCTGGTTTGAAAAAGATATTTTCCTTGCTTTCAGATATGGGAAGCGTTACACTTCTTTTGACGGCTGTTTTCCTGTTTTTCTATAGTTTTATTTTAGCAAAACGGACCGCCGTTTAAAATACAAGAATGTTTGAAAAGGTTTGAAAAAGTCATATGATCTCTGTTTTATTTCCAGATGCCGCCTGTTTTACCTACGACCTCTGCGGCAAATTCCAGTCCCCGTCCCCGGAGTGGATGCACCTGACACGGAATCTCGTCAATTTTGAACTGATGGTTGTGACGGAAGGAACGCTTTTTATCGCGGACGAACGCCGCTCTTACGAAGTCCATCCTGGCGAATATCTTCTTTTGCCTCCGACCGTCCATCAGCATGGCTCGAAAAAGGGAAGCTGCTCTTTCTACTGGCTCCATTTTATCCCTGGTATCCCCTCCGCACCGATCATCGCTCCTTCTGACCCGACCGCCGGATCGGTTCTGGATGAGTTTCATGCTGCACCGCCATCCTCCTACCGCCTTGAGGACCTCGCTCCCGCCCAGCTTCCATCCAACTACCCCGAAACGTTATGCATCCCGCGCCAGGGAACGCTTTCCTCCCCGAACCGCGTCATCATCCTCATGAAGCAGCTCCAGGACACTTCCCTGCGTTTCCACAACACGTTCCTCAACAACAGCCTGACTGCCGCTGTTCTCGGCGAAATCAACTGTCAGAGTCCCTTCTACCGCACCTACACTTCCGAAACGCAGCGGACGCAGATCCTGCAGGACATCATCAGCTACATCCAGTACCACAGCAGCGAGTCCCTCAAAGTCACCGAACTCGCCCGTTATTTCGGCTACAACGACAAATACCTCTCCTCCCTCTTCCACGAGGGCACCGGGATGACGTTAAAACAATTCATCCTGAAATCCAAAATGGACAGCGCTATGGCCGAGCTGACGGACACAAATCACACGGTCTCTCAGATTGCTTATAATGTGGGATTTCAGGATGCGCATAATTTTTCCACGGCTTTCCGAAAACTCACCGGGATGACGCCGGGACAGTACCGGAAGAGTTATGGGAACCGGAAACTTTCTTTTGAATAGGACGGGAGGATACGACCCCCAGGCACAGCGGAGCGTCCGCCCCCCGCGGTGCTGTTTCGGAGGGGAAGAGGCTGTAAGAGGCCGAAAATTTGCTAAAACCGGAACCAGGCTCCGCAAACTCCCTTCGGTCAGACAGTGCTGCGCCCGGTCCCAACGCAAATTTCCGCCCTCTAACATCCTTACCCCTCCTGCAAATGCACCGCGGGGGGCGGACGCTCCGCTGCGCCTGGGGACCCATCTACGTTTTGGCGGACGGAAGTGATTTACTCAATGGATGGATTCACTTATTCTTTAGAAATTTACTGTTTCTTTTAGAAAATAGACATACTTTGCTCACATTTCTTCACTATACTATATCTCAGATAGTTGATGAACCACTCAAAACTATCTCCCCCCTCATTATGAAAGAGCAGCCCGCACACCCGCGGGCTGTTCTTATTTTTACTTCACTTTTTAATTATTCATTGCCTTATCTACTAAAATGCCAATAAGTCCTGTAAGTTCGTTTTCAAAATCTCTGGACACATCTCCCGCTCCACTTCTTGCATGTCCGCATTCATGCAATAATGTTCCCGCATACCTTTTTAATGAGCTAAGTTGGGTTCGCTTTATCAAAATGCTTCCCTCTGATGGTATCCACAATCCTAACGTTTCTAATCCCGCAAACTCTCTTTCGTATATCTTGTCCACTATTTGTATCGCTTTTACTTTCCATGGCTTTCCACCAATTAACTGCAATATTTTCTCTGTTTTCTCATACACGTCACGTTCACTGTCTGACAATTGGCTTATATCAACCACTTTCGGCACAAATCGCCTTTCCTCTTCCATGATATATTGCCGAACAGTCGTAAATTTTTCTCCATCATCACTTCCCGCATTATAGTCCTCCATTTTTTCAATCAAATTGTTCGGAACAACAACTGGCTTATGACCGTTTCTTTGCATCTCATCAATCAAAGACGGATTTTCCTTTAAATCTTCTGTTGTTACAAATGTTGTATTTGCATTAATTTCGCGCATTTTTATTGATGCATGCATCGCTACATCATTCCAGGTTAATTCATCATGTCTATTACCCGCTCCAAATCCTTGAAGATCCTCCACTAATTTTCTAACGACAATATTCGAATTGCATTCTTTCAAAATGTCTTTAACTCGTCCGGTATATGCAGTTCTTCCAACATTGCTTCTTTCCCGATTAAGTGCTTTTTTTATTTGTGCATTTAATGAGGTAATATTATATGAAAATAAAAAATTGCTCTCTTCGGCAACCTTCACGCCATTTATGTATATATTGCTATTTTCTCCTCCTTTTTCAAGCACTTCACCATATCTAGTATTTTCTAAAATTTTATCTCTGGAAAATTTCAAAAATAATTTCTTAGCTTTTTCGATATCATCTTCCGTACAGCCATACAAGCAAAAATCAGTTCCAATCATATCCTCACTCTCTGTTGGAGCTATTTGAGCATGTAAGGTTTCTATATCATTAAATCCTGCTTTCGAGGCCGTTTTTAATGTAATAATCCCATATTTTGATTTTATTTTTACATCAATCCCATGACGATACAATGTTGCCAGCGCATCTTTTAAACCAACTCCAAATCGTCCAATCAATTTACTATTTTTTAGTTTTTCCTCATTCTCATTTTGCGTTAAATGATGATAATTTATCCCCCGTCCATAATCTCTAATATGCCACCAACCATCATTTGTCTTTTTAATTTCAATTTCTTGTGAATTCGTAAGGACTTGCTCATCTAACGCATTTGCAATAATCTCTCTTATCGCATGATATTTTTCCCAATTTTCTAATATTTTTTCAATATTAAGATCAAATTCTTTTATATTTTCCTCTGTCCTTTTAGTTTTATTATAATTCTTCGAATCGTTTTCTATATTTTCTCTAAAAGCCTCAAATATTCCCATACCATTCCCTCCATCTTTGCTTATCATATAGTTTCTTAACTAAAGTATATCATATATTTTCAGCAAATTTATATTATTTTGACTTTTTTTCTTAAAGCTCTTTATTTAATCTTCTTTATCATTTCAAATATGTTTTCCAGCATTCCGTCTATTACTTTGGACATACCTACTCCCCTGTTTATTTTCCTTGCGCGCTGCTTCACCTCCCTCTCGTCCTATTCCACCCAATATAAGCAGCCGCGCCTTTTCGTAACGTAGATGCCGGCGGCGTCCGGGATGCTTTCCCGGGGTTCGGGGCATTGGGATGGGCGGGGTGGAGATCCTGAAAAAACAGATGCGGTTCGGCAGGATGCCGCCTGGTGCTCAACACCAGGGGGCAAGGCGCACTGAGACGGGAAATTATCGAATTTCCTGTCGAATTGCGCCGGTTCCTGTCGAACCGCATCTGTTTTTTCCGGCGGATCTCCCCGCCCATCCCACGCCCCGCACCCCGGGAAAACATCCCGACCGCAGGCGGCCTCACAATCTACCGTGGAATCACATTACTCTTCCGCAGCTTCAATTGCTGCAGTCTCGATAATAAATTTCACGCTTCCATCCATTCCATTTACCTTACCACTGTAAGAAGTATAAGCACATTTATCCGAATTCAGCGCCTGAATCCGATCCAGTACATCTCCCAGATCATCCTCAAAGGTGCTCTTCAGCTTGCTGGTACCCTCTTCTTCAAACTTCTTCGTACCGTCAGCCAGTTCTTTCGCCCCATCGGACAGCTCGTCAATACCATCAACAACCTTGCTGCTTCCCGATTTCAGATCAGAAGCTCCGCTTGCCAGAGTAGAAGTTCCATTTGCCAGTGTAGAAGCTCCGCTCGCCAGAGTAGATGCTCCGCTTGCCAGCGTAGAAGCTCCGCTGTTCAGTTCAGAAGCTCCGCTTGCCAGGGAAGAAGTTCCGTTTGCCAGTGTGGAGGCTCCGCTTGCTACCTGGGATGCTCCGCTTGCTACCTGAGAAGCACCGCTTCTTAAGCTTCCGCTGTTTGCAGAAAGTTTTGCAGATCCATCGCTTAACTGGCTTCCCAGCTGTCCAAGACCTGCGGTCAGCTGTGTCGTGCCGCCCTGCAGAGTCGTAACACCCTCAACCAGAGCCGGTGCATTTGCTTTCAGCTGGCTTGCGCCGGAAAGCAGCGTATCATTATAAGCACTCAGCTGAGTGAATCCTGCGTTCAGTGCATTGATGCCTGCTGTTGCTTTTGCAAAACTCTCATTTGTGCTGCTGTACAGCTGGCTCACACCTGCGGACAGAGTACCGATGCCCTTGTACAGAGCCCTTCCGCCTGCATCAAGCTGTGCCACACCTGCGGTCAGTTTCTGCATTGCACCAAGATTCTGCTCAACAACTGCTTTATTATCGGTGATGGTCTGCATCTGTTTCTGCATGGTCTCAAGCTGCGGCATCAGAGCTGCAACCGTCTTCTGCAGATCACTGTACTGGCTCTTGATATCGCTCATCTTCTGCTGCATTGCTGCAAGACCGGAGAGATCCGGGCGCTCGATTTCGAAGTTCAGTTCCGGAAGAGTAATCTGCGGAGCTGTAACCGGAGTAACCGAAACGGTTCCTGCTGAAGCGGAAACGCTGACACTTCCGATCTGATTTCTTGCTTTACTTAAGGAATCGGCAAGCTCTGTATTTCCGGCGCTCTTAGCTGCGGAAATCTGTGCATCCAGTGTAGCCGCTGCTGCGGAGAGCTGATCATTTGCCTGTTTTGCTGCATCGGCGGATGCCTGGCTTGCTGCTGCATCAGCTGCGCTCTGTGCTGCTGCTGTTGCTTCCTGGTTCAGCTGTGCTGCTGCTCCGTCTGCCCATGCCTGAACCTGTGCTGCCATCTGGGTTCCCATCTGCGTTGCCTGATTCGTGATCTGTGCCTCCAGACCGCTTAAGTAGCTCTCAAGTCCTTTGGACAGCGTATCCATCTGGCTCATCAGCTCGTTGCCGTTTGTCATCATGCTGTTGACAGATCCTGCGATTGTGGTGTTCAGAACCTCGGAGAGTGCCTCGGTCTCGGAGATCAGGGTAGAACCGGTGCTGGTCATGCCGTCTACCATCGTCAGAAGGCTCTGTACATCGGTGCTCTGCAGCTGCTCGTTCAAACTGGTCAGTCCTTCGGAGAGCTGTTTTGCTCCTGCTAAAATATCATTCTCATCTTTTCCGTCGAGTGCTGCGTTCAGTGTTGCGATTGCACTGTTTACCTCGGTCAGGCCGTCTGCCAGAGGCTGAAGCTGCTCAGCGCCTGCTGCAAGCTGTTTCTCGCCTGCTACATAAGAAGCAACGCCGTCGGACAGCTGTGTTGTTCCGTCGGTGTACTGTTTTACGCCTGCAACGACTTTATTCACACCGTTTACATACTCGGTTACGCTTCCAGTCAGCACACCGTTCTTTCCAAGATACGTCTGGATTGCTTTATTCAGGGTATCAGCGCCCTCGGTGTAGGAGTTTACGCCGCTTGCCAGGGAAGAAGCTCCGCTGCTTAAGGTGGATGCTCCGTTGGACAGGGTAGCTGCTCCGCTGTTTAAGGTAGAAGCTCCGCTGTTCAGAGTAGAAGTTCCGTTTGCCAGAGTCGATGCTCCGCTTGCCAGTGTGCCGGCTCCGCCTGCCAGTGTGCCGGCTCCGCTGTTCAGCTCGTCAGCGCCGTCTTTTAACGTTCCAATACCGTCATCCAGCTCTTTGTAGCTGTCTTTTAAAGTATCCACACCATCGGAGAGTGCCTTGGAACCGTCAACCAGTTCCATTGCAGCATCCTCAAGATCACTCAGTGCATCCTTCAGGTCATCGTATCCGGTGATGTTGTCGGTATCGATGGTGTCGAGAACATCGTCAAGTGCAACGGTGAAGGTAGAATCCAGAGAAAAGTTCTCCACATCTGCAGTGATCTCCAGGCTTTCCGGCAGTTCGAAATCGCTGTCACCGGATACCAGATCTTCAAGGGAATCGGAATTTAATCCCAGGCTTTCCTGCAGGCCCGGCATACCAAATCCGATTACGATGTTTCTGCTTCCATCGGAAATGACTTTACCATTGTCGATCTTGACATTGGAGAAAGTATCCTGCGGAAGAATCATTCCGGTCATCAGGACGAATGGGGTGTACATCGTCTCTTTCTTGCCGTTGATGTCAACCGTTGTCTTTGTGTTGTTTGTATAGTCAACTTTGATTTTCAGTTTTCCGCTCTTTCCGGCCAGGTCATCCGGTTTGATTTCCTTGCCGTCCAGATAATAGGTGAACTTCACGGAAACCGGAGGCTCTTTTGTGGTTGTTCCCTGATAATAGATATCCTCGCCATCTGTCTGCCATGTCAGCTTGTTTCCGCTCTGGGTGAACTCCTCGTCGCCCTTTACGTTTTTGATGTCCTTCAGTTCACTCTCATCTTTCAGGTTCTTTTCCGTTCCTGCGTTCTTCAGCCAGTTGGATACGGTGATCTGATCTTCCGATCCGTCTGCATTTGCATTTACATATACGGTTTCTTCTTTGGAAACCGCTGCGTCCTCTCCTGTCGCTGCATAAACCGGAGCAGCTCCCATAACAGCAGCCATACCAACAGCAAGACCAGACATCATCTGTTTTCTCAGTTTTCTGTTTCTATTCATTGTGATAAACTTCCTTTCTGTGGTTTTTATAATGGTTTTTTATGATGAAATCCAGGATCATAAGAGAAGTAAAACCCGCTCGGAGTAAGATACTGCGGGATACTGTTTCCCTCAGATCGAGGATGTTTTTCCTATGCCTTTCAATCATCTAATGTTATAACGCAAAAATGACTCTTAGTCAACATTAAATACTGCACAAAATTGACGATCGGTCATTTTTTTCTTCGTGCATAGTCACAAAAATGAGAAAATTTGTCATTTTCCCTTTGACAGTTTCCATGTATGATACCTATAATTATAGGCAGGATAATGACACACGCTTTTGATATCTTTCAGGAAAGGAGACTCTCTGTGGGAAAAATTGATAATAACAAACAAATGAAGCGTGAGTCCCTTCTGGACTCTGCTTTCTCGCTCTTTATCGACAACGGCTTTAATAAAACCTCTATTTCGGACATCGTGAACAACGCCGGCGTTGCAAAGGGCACTTTCTATCTTTATTTCAAAGATAAATACGATATTCGAAATCATCTGATTGCGCACAAGGCAAGCCAGATATTCCAGGCAGCCTATGCGGATCTGCTGCGCCATCCGGACATCCAGGATTTTGAGGAGCAGGTGCTTTTCATCACCGACAATATCCTCGATCAGTTTGCTGCCAACCACAGCCTTGTGACGCTGATCTCCAAGCACTTAAGCTGGGGGTTCTTCAAAAATTCGCTTACATTTTCTCCGTTCAGTGACGCACCTGCTATCTACACGATTTACGAATCGCTGCTCTCTCACGCGGCATATACGTACCGCTCACCGGAGCTGATGTTCTATATGATTCTGGAACTCGTAAGCGGCACAAGCTACAATGCCATCCTGTATCAGCAGCCAATCCCGCTTGAGGACTTAAAGCCGGAGCTCTACGACGCCATCCGCGGCATTTTCAAACAGTTCCGGATCCGTAAAAAACGGAACGTAACAGAAAGTACGGAAAAAACAATTTCGTCAGCACAGCAGCCTGATCATCCGGCTCCATTAAGGGCAGCGCAATAAAAAAATACTTTCGCGGAATCTTCCAATCAAAGAAACCACGAAAGTATTTTTTTGTCTTTTTTATGATACCTGCGTTTCCAGATATTCGGCAATCCGCTGCTCCATCACCGGGACGAGCCACTCAGCGTAGCCGGCCTTCATCGGATGGATCGGATCCTGGAGATACAGTTTCCGTTTTTCCGGCGAAACGCTGTTGATCCGTTCGTCATTCCAGAAATCAATCACGCCGATCTGCCATTTTTCCTGGATTTTCAGAAGTGCTTCCACCATCTTTGCGTACGTATCGGAATCATACTGTGGGTTAGTGTAGAACATGACCCGGCAGTGCCACGTTTCTTTTGCATACGCAATGATGTACTCGATCGCACCGCAGACGGTTTTGACATCGAAGCTGTCCAGATCACGGGATTCCGAAATTTCGCCGAGCGGGCTGTTGCGCGTTGCATCGTTCGTGGAAAGCTGGCAGATAAACAGATCCACCTGACGCTCCGGGTCGAGATTGTCGCGCATGCGCTCGATGTAGGAATCCTCACAGTTATCAATCAGCGTTGTTCCATTGACCGCTTCTTTGATGCAGATACAGCTGTCTTTTTTCGCTATGTACTCCGCGAACGCATTGTTGTGGGCCGCAAATCCCTTCGTCACGGAAGATCCCAGGAAGACAACCGTCTTTCCTTTTAACGGACTCGTCTTTTTAAACGGAATCCGGGAAACATCGTACCGGACGGAGTTTCCTTTTTTGAAGTAACCAGTTTTCTTATTCATTCTATATACGCCGCCGGCGGCTAAGGCTGCGCCTCCTGCTGCCAGGATTCCGGCTATGATTTTTGCATCCATAGGTAAACCTCCATTATCTGAGTCAGTACAGATTTACAGATCCTTTCGGATCTTTTTTCGAATACCCCTATCTTACATCATTTTTTCGAAAATGCAAGTAAACTTTGTTGTCGATTTTGTTCCGATTTTGTTAACAAAGTTCGGCTTTTCTGTGTTTTGGTCGAATCCGCAGCGGTTCTGGCGAAAGCTTTCACCACTTTTTCCAAAAAAGATTGACTCTCAAGTGTACTTGAGTGGTATAGTGAGAGTAAGATTTTATTTTATCACAAAGGAGAATTCTGTCATGAAAGAAACGGTTTTAGGCAGTCATCTGAGAAAAGTTCCTTCGATTGCAGTCGGATGCATGCGGCTTTCCGAAAAATCGAAAGACGAGATGAATCATTTCATCCATTCCGCGCTGGAACAGGGCGCATATTTCTTTGATCATGCTGATATTTACGGCAACGGCATGAGTGAAACAGTTTTCGGTGATGCATTTGCCTCCGATCCTTCCCTGCACCGCGAGGATGTTCTGATCCAGTCCAAATGCGGTATCCGCCAGGGCTGCTATGATCTGTCGAAAGAGCACATTCTGGAATCGGTGGACGGTATTTTAAAACGGCTGCAGACCGATTATCTCGATCTTCTGCTGCTCCACCGCCCGGACGCCCTCGTAGAGCCAGAAGAAGTTGCAGCAGCGTTTGATGTTCTGTTTGAGAGCGGAAAGGTCCGCCATTTCGGTGTTTTCAACCACAAGCCGATGCAGATTGCACTGCTGCAGAAATATGTCCGCCAGCCGCTCGTTGTCAATCAGGTACAGTTCAGCATTCCGGTTTCCAATCTTGTTGCAAATGGCATGGAAGTTAATATGGAGACACCGGGCTCGGTTGACCACGACGGAAGTCTGCTCGACTACTGCCGGCTCCATGATATTACGCTTCAGGCGTGGTCGCCGTTCCAGATGCCGTCATGGAAGGGATGTTTTCTTGGAAGCGACGAGTACCCGGAACTGAACCAGAAAATCCGCGTGCTGGCCGAAAAATATGGTGTCAGTGATACCACGATTGCAGCGGCGTGGATTCTGCGCCATCCGGCGAATATGCAGCTCGTCACCGGTACGGCAAGTGAAAAACGCCTGAAAGAGATTATCGCGGCATGCAATATTACGCTGACGCGGGAAGAATGGTATGAGCTGTATCTGGCGGCAGGTCATCCGCTTCCGTAAGTTTTTCTGTCCGCCCGTATGCGGAGCAAGGCTAAAATCCGTTTTTCGGATCCGGGATTGATTTATAACATCGGAAAAGCATTCCTTTGGATCTTGTCGATCTTCCGGAATGCTTTTCCCTTTTTCCTTTTCTTTTTTCATACAGCTATCTGCAATCCGCATTTGCTGCCTGCCCATAACCAAACAACTGCTCTGTGATTTATCAGATCTCTCCCACCAGATATCCCTGTTTTCCGTCGCGCAGGAAGATCGGCAGTGTTTCGATCGGCGCCTCGATTTCGTAGGCTTTTCCGCCCTCATAAACATCACCGGTATTTGCCAGCGTCCAAGACGCACCGGCCGGCAGATAAACGGTACGGCTCGTTGCTTTTGCCCGGACAATCGGTGCTACAAGGATGTCGGAGCCGAACATGTAAGCATCGGAGATGTCCCAGCATGCTGCATCTTCCGGGAACTCATAGAACATCGTTCTCATAACCGGTGTTCCTTTTTCGTGTGCTTCTGCCATCAGGCTTCTCGTGTAATCGCGCATTTTTTCGCGGACACCGATGAATTTTGTCAGGATTTCATAATTTTTCTCTCCGAAGCTCCATACCTCGTTGTCAGCTCCGGTTCCCTCACGCACTTCGCCAGCCTTGTTGATGATCTCTTCTCTTGGTCCCCGGTTTCCGTGAATACGCATAACCGGGCAGAAGGTGCCAAACTGGAACCAACGCACAAGCAGCTCCTGGAAGTCCGGATCTTCGGTCACACCGCCGTGGAATCCACCGATATCGGTCGTCCACCACGGAATACCGCAAAGTCCCATATGAAGACCTGCACAGATCTGTTTGCGGAAATCCTCGTAGGTTGAGAAAATATCCCCGGACCACACGAGCGCACCGTATTTCTGGCTTCCGAGCCATGCACAGCGCACAAGGTTGACAATATCTTCCTGCCCATTCTCTTTTTGTCCTTCGTAGAACATGCGGGAATACTCTCTCGGGTAAATATTTCCGATCTCTTCCACCGGACCTGCGGCGTAGCGGTAGCACTCATACTCGTACGTCGAAAATTCCGGCTCTGCTTCATCCAGCCAGAACGTACGGATGCCGAGATCTGCATAGTTTTTCTTTACTTTTTCCCAGACGTACTTTCTCGTTCTCGGATTCGTTGCATCCAAAAAGACATTATTTCCATGGAACAGCATCTGAACATCAACACCTGCATTACTCTTCACAAGAAGTCCCTGCTGTTTCATTTCTTCGTAATTTTCACTTCTCCAGTCGATCTGCGGCCAGATGGAAACCATCGTCTCGATGCCCATCTCATGCAGCTCGTCGATCATTGCCTTCGGATCCGGGAAGTATTCCTCGTCAAAACGGTAATCACCGCATCTTGGCCAGTGATAGTAGTCGATCACAAAAACATCCAGCGGAATGCCGCGTTTTTTGTACTCGCGCGCCACGTTCAGAACCTGCTCCTGGTTGTAGTAGCGCAGCTTGCACTGCCAGAAGCCAAGGCCGTACTCCGGCATCATCGGAACTTTACCAATGGCATCTGCAAAGTGCTCTTCAATTTCTGCCGGGGTATCACCTGCGGTTACCCAGTAGTCGAGCTGCTTTGTGGTGCGTGCCAGCCATTCCGTTGTGTTCGTTCCGAAATGAACCTCACCGACCGCTGCATTGTGCCACAGGAAGCCGTAGCCAAGGCTCGATACATAAAACGGAATGCTCGCCTGCGAATTACGGTGCGCCAGTTCCAGGTTGCATCCCTTCAGGTTCATTCTCTCCTGCTGATACTGTCCCATACCGTAAATCTTCTCATCCGGGTTGGAATCGAAGGATACTTTCAGCTGATAAGCGCCGCCCTTTAATGCACGGTAATCGTGTGCGCGCAGGCAGAGCGCTCCGCCGTTTGCGATCTCGGAGAGCAGCACCTCGCCCTTCTGATTCAAGAACGTAATCCGCAGCTTCTGTCCCCACGGCTGAAGCTCGAGAACCGCCTGTATTTTACCGTTTTTGATCGTCGCTTTCAGCTCGTCCACCAGCTCAATTTCCGCTTCCACCGGTTCCGGATCAAGCAGTGCAATGCTTCCCTCTTCTATCTCCGAAAGAAGCGTACCTCTCACCCGAAGACTGTCCTTCTGCCACGGCTCCACCCGGACCGTCTCCCCATCCTGCCGGAAAATCAGCGCATTTCTCTGTTTCTCAAAATACTGCATAAAGCCCTCCCTTTCCAGAACCCGCCGTTCCAAACGCATGCATGGGCTCTGCTCTTTTCGTTTACTTTCTGCTTAGCATTATACTAACATTTCCGGCAGAATACTTGATCTTAATTTTCATGTTCTAACACTATTTTGATCTTTTTCAATTATTTCCCATTGAAATAAAGCTCTTTCTTAAGGAATCGGAATTCGCCTTTCCCCTGCGTCCGTTTTTCAACGCAAAGAACCCCCGGAGCCATTACAGCCCCGGGGGTTCTCATTCTTTCATTTATTATGCAAGCTTCAAAGTATTAACCTTAACTCCAGGTCCCATAGTAGGAGCCAGAGTAACGCTCTTCAGGTACTGTCCCTTCAGAGTAGCCGGTTTTACTTTGTTGATTGCACCGATCAGCGTCTGGAAGTTGTCGCTTAACTGCTCCTCCGTAAAAGAAGCTTTTCCGATTGGCACGTGGATAATGTTTGTTTTGTCAAGACGATACTCAATCTTACCTGCTTTGATCTCTTTAACGGCTTTGGTAACATCCATAGTTACGGTACCAGCCTTCGGGTTTGGCATTAAACCTTTCGGTCCAAGTACACGGCCCAGACGACCAACAACACCCATCATATCCGGTGTAGCAACAACAACGTCGTAATCAAACCAGCCATCGTTCTGGATTCTCGGGATCAGCTCCTCAGCTCCAACGAACTCTGCACCTGCTGCAACAGCCTCATCAGCTTTTGCGCCTTTAGCGAAAACAAGTACACGAACCTGTTTTCCGGTACCGTGCGGCAGAACAACTGCTCCACGGATCTGCTGGTCTGCGTGACGTCCGTCACAACCAGTTTTGATGTGAACTTCGATTGTCTCGTCAAATTTAGCAGTAGCTAATTTCTTAACTGTGGAAATAGCATCTGCCGGATCGTACTGAATGCTACGATCAACTGCTTTTGCAGCCTCTAAATATTTCTTACCATGTTTCATTGTCTAATAACCTCCTGGTGGTAGTTGCGGGAATCTCCCTCCCACGTCAATACGAGAAGATGTAAACTCTTCTTCTAAATTAGTCCTCTACAACGATACCCATACTTCTTGCGGTACCTGCGATCATGCTCATAGCTGCCTCAACAGTTGCTGCATTCAGGTCTGGCATCTTCATCTCTGCGATCTCACGAACTTTGTCCTTAGAGATAGTAGCAACTTTCGTTTTGTTCGGAACGCCGGAACCAGATTTCAGGTTGCAGGCTTTCTTAAGCAGAACTGCTGCCGGAGGAGTTTTGGTTATGAAGCTGAAACTTCTGTCTGCATATACAGTGATAACTACAGGGATGATCAGGTCTCCCTTATCTGCTGTTCTTGCGTTGAACTCTTTGGTAAACTGTACGATGTTTACTCCGTGCTGTCCAAGTGCAGGTCCAACCGGTGGTGCTGGTGTTGCTTTACCAGCAGGAATCTGTAATTTAATATATCCTGTAACTTTCTTTGCCATTTTACGGCACCTCCTAAATAAATGTGGTAATTGCGGGAATTTCCCTCCCACGAAACGCCCCTGGGGCATTTCTTACATCTTCTTGACTTCTGCGAAACTTATTTCTACCGGCGTTTCGCGGCCGAACAGCTCAACATTGATGGTAACCATCTGTTTTGTATCGTTGATACTCTGAATCAGTCCGGTTGTATCCTTCCATGCGCCGCCTGTTACAACGACTGCATCGCCGACTTCAAGGTCAAGCTCAACCTTTTCCTCACCACCGGTGATTCCAAGGTTCACCATTTCCTCATCCGTAAGCGGTACCGGCTTGGATCCCGGTCCGACGAAGCCCGTAACACCTCTGGTATTGCGGACAACATACCAGGTATCGTCGTTCATGATCATGTTGATCAGAACGTAGCCCGGAAACAATTTCCGGAGTACCTGTTTCTTGGTTCCGTTCTTGACTTCAACAACTTCTTCCATAGGAACACGTACTTCCAAAATCTGATCCTCAAGATGACGGTTCTCAATTGTTTTCTCAATATTGGCTTTTACTTTGTTTTCATAGCCCGAATAGGTGTGGACTACATACCAGTTTACTTCTGACATTCTGACACCTTTATCCTTATTTGATCAATAAATTGACGAACTCAATTACAGCGCTGTCAACCAGGGTGATTAACCCGCAGGTTACTGCAGAGATCGCTACGACTGCAACGGTCTGCTTGCCCAGCGTTTTGTTGTCAACCCAGATGATTTTTCTGAACTCTGCTTTCAAGCCCTTGAACCAGCTCTTTTTGGATGCTTTTTTTTCAGTTTCTGCCATTGGATCACCTCTTACCAAAGATTATTTGGTTTCTTTGTGCATTGTGTGCTTTTTGCAGAATCTGCAGTACTTCTTTGTCTCCATTCTCTCAGGATGGTTCTTTTTCTCTTTTGTCATGTTGTAATTACGCTGTTTGCATTCAGTACATGCCAATGTGATTTTTACGCGCACGACTTCCACCTCCACTGTGTATTTGCGTTATCGCTTGTGATCCTTGCGGATCAGCGGCGGTCTCTTCATTTCTGCCCTGCTTTTGCTGCTCGTACTTCAGCAATTCCAGGCATAAAAAAAAGACCTTCTTCCATGTCGCTGGTTTATTGTAGCACAGGAACCGCCTGTTGTCAACAATTTTCACCAAAGTACGCTGAGATTTTTTTATCAGGACCGTATCGTTCACCGGTGTCCGGCAAGCTGTAACACCCTGTTTGTTCGAGGCGGTTCCGGACAGGAAATGGTTCTGCGCGCATTTTTTCCTGCGCGCAGAACCGTTCTCCTATTCTTTCCCCCCAAAAAGCCTTACGCATCCGATCTGGAATACGCGTTTTTCATCTGGTTGCTGAGTTCAAAGAGTACCTTGTGCAGTGTTGCACCCGTCTCTTTTTTCAGCATTTCAGCGATTTTGTTGTTTGCTTCTTCTCTCAATTGTGTCTGTTTTGTTTCGTCTGTCTCCCCTGCAAGCAGCGCATCGTATTGGTGGATCAGTGCATGGCCTTTTGCCATCACCTTTTCCTGATACCGCTCAATGTGGAAGATAGAAGACTTATAGGACGCATCTGCCATTGCTGCCACCATGCGGCTTGCCCAGTAGAAGTTATCTGTGGAAACCTCTCCCGTTGTGTTGGAAAGATACTCCGGTGTTGTCGTCACATCGGTGTAGAACGGAACCAGCACATTGAATGCATTTGACGCAAATGCAATCCACTGCAGAATGCCGTTGTCTCCTTTGTGATCCGGGCGCATCTGGATGACAGAAAGGAAATCGGTCCGATTGACACCGATGGATCGGTATGCCCCTTTCCACGATTTATCGCCGTATGCGGCATACGGGTCGTACGGTGTTCCCTGATAGTGGGAGGACAGTACGTATTTCACATCCTCTACGGTGATCTTCTTCTCCGGAACCATCATCCACGGAATATCGTCGGATACCGGTGTGTAATCGGCATCCGGTCCGTCCCATTTTTTCGTGTGCGGGTTCAGATAGCGCTCCATGAACCAGGCACGCGGTGTATTGTAAACGTGATCGGAATCATCGTGGCTTCCGAAGGCATCGCGCGGATTAAAATTTCCATCCATAGAAAGATCCAGATGATATGTTTCAATAAATTCTTTCAAGTCTGCTGAGCACATATATTCCTTCTGTTCGCCGAGTGCATCCTCCAGATCAAAATGGTCGATGCCAAGCTGGTTCGGCATGGCCACATAATGGTCATCCGGCACTTTCACTGCCATCCAGTGATGGCCGCCGATCGTCTCCAGCCACCAGATCTCATCGTGGTCCTGAAATGCAATGCCGTTCATCTCGTATGTACCATACTGCTCCAGCAGACTGCCCAGTCTTTTGACACCCTCTCTGGCGCTTTTAATATAAGGAAGAACAATATAAACAAGGTCCTCCTCGCCGATTCCGCCCGGAACCTCTTCTTTTCCGTCTTCCGCCGGCTGATAAACAACAAGCGGATCCGCTCCCAGCACACGCGGATTCGATGTGATTGTCTCGGTCGCAGTCATACCGACCTGCGCTGCATTCACGCCGCTTGCCGCCCAGACACCCTCGCCTTTTTCTGCGTTTGGCACTGCAGTGTACCGCATCGGATTGTCCGGAAGCTCAATGGTCAGATGAGAAATCTCGGTTTTATAGGTTCTCGGCTGCTCCTCCGGGTGAATCACTACAAATTTTTTCGATGTATAATGGCCTGCACCGGAATCGTCGTTTCGCGCGATCATGGTGGAACCGTCATACGATGCTTTCTTTCCAACTAAAATGGTTGTACAAGGCATAGCTATAGCCCTCCTTTTGCTGTCTTATGCTTCCGATTATGACACCTTCAGCTGCGATTTGCAAGCACCATGTTATCTGTCGTTTTCTTCCTTTTTTACAAAATAAACCGTATCAATTCCTTCTCCCCGGTCATCCTTCAGCCGCCTGACAAGACTATATCCCAGCTTGTCCAGGATATGCTCCTGGGCCCCGTTCGTGGACCAGGTACGGAGAGTAATCCGGCTTCCCGGAAATTTTGCTGCGATGTCCTTTTCTGCTTCTGCATACATTACCTCCGAAATTCCCTGTCCGCGGTAATCCGGCCAGACGCAGAGGGTGGTCAGATAGCAGGAATCCGGATATGCTTCCAGATTTTCACAGTTAAAATGATCCTTCCAGGTCATAAAGGCCCGCACGACTCCCTCTTCCTTCCACAACACCACATGCTGACTGCAGATATTCTCCAGATATTCTGCAATTCCATCCGTCTTTTCTTCTGTCTCGGCCCAGTTCGTCTGGGATGTACTGTTGCGGTGGGAAAGCGGCGGAACGAAATCCTGATCGCACAGCTCCAGCAGCTGCCGGATTTCTTCTTTCTCTTTTCGATCCTCTATCCCGTCTCTTACAACGACTCTGCTCTCGCAGCACATCCATGGAAGCCGGCATACGAGTGCTACGGCTGCACACATGCCATCTTCTACACTGGCGGCATCGAGCCATTCTTCTCTGGTATGCGCTCCCCCGCCCCGGCAGAAACCGACGCAGATGGCAGGAATATGCCGCGACAATGGGATATTACAGTCTGTGGATGCTTCAGAGCATACCGGTTCTTCCCCATCGGCTGCCTTCAGCGTTTTCTGTGCGCACCGCGTCATACGTGCCATCTGGACAGGATCGGTTTCTCTTGCGCACGGCCGCTTTCCGACGAGCTCACAGGAATACTGTACCTCCTCACTCTGGCGTGCTGCTATGGTCTCCTCCAGATATGTTTCGCAGGCTTCCAGGCTCCTGTAATCCTCCGAACGGAATTCAAACAGCATGGAGGCATCCTGCGCAATCGTATTGACGGAGGTTCCTCCCTCTATTTTTCCTACATTGTATGTTGTATGAGATGCTGCATCTGTCTGAAAACGGTAAAGCTCTCCGATCAGACCCGCAAGCTCTGCAATGGCATTTTTTCTTCCGAAATTCAGGAAAGAATGACCGCCCTTTGTTTTTGCCGAAATCCGATACCGGACAGACCCGATGCAGATGGGATACATTTTATCCCGATACAGGTCAAAGGCTGCCATTCCACACAGATTTTTTTCATAATGGCCGACAAGCGCGCGAACTCCGCACAGATTGCCAAGCCCTTCTTCTCCCAGATCCGCTGCAAAAATCAGACCGCATGGAAGCTCCGGCTCTGTCTCATGAACGTATTTTGCCGCCATCAGAAGCATCACGACATTCACGGTATCGTCTGTGATGCCGGGACAACGCCAGATCATTCCGTCTTCTTTGATCTCCAGCGGTTCCTCCAGCGAAAACACAGTGTCCAGATGCGCCGTATACAGAACCTTCTTTTCCTGTTCCGGCCGATACTCCCAGATTACATTTCCAAGCTCATCCGTATGAACCGACTCCATGCCCTGCTGTTTCATCCATTCCATGCAATATGCGATTCTCTGATCCTCTTTTCCCGTTTCCGTCGGGGTCAGTGTCAGCTCCCGCAGCGTCTGCAGCGCAAGTTCTTTGTTGTTCCGGCAAAAGTTTCGGTATTCCTCTTCTATTTCCCATTTTTTACGCATGAAGTACAATCCTTCCTTCTTTGTATTCCCATTCTGTTCCATATCTCTTGCTCACGCGGGTGAGATATTCTGCAATTTTCTCTGCTGTTTTTTCGTCTGCCACGTACGGAATATTTTTTTCTGCGTTTTCCCTGTCCATACCAAGCTCGACCGGCAGAAGCTCCAGATGTGTGCATTTCCCCTGACAGATCTCGAAATACGGCAGCACACTCCGATAGACCTCCGGAATTTCGTAGAGGGAATGTGAGGACTGCTCCTGCCGCCTGGCGATTCCGATGGATGCTGCCGTGTGAATATTCAGACCATATTTTTCCATGTAGTCCGCAGGCAGAAGGCGTACATACTGATTTTCAAAAATAAAATTTCCGAGGCAATAGAAAATCGGACATTCACGATACAGTTCGATTCCCTTCAGCTGATGCGTTCCGCCCCCGATCACCGCGCTGGCGCCCGCATCGATACAGGCGTGTGCAAATTCCTCCAGAAAATAATCCGCTTCCTCGTCATTGTCCTTACGGATTTCATGTGAATGTACCATAACCAGGACTGCCTCACATGTCATCTTCGCTTCCCGGATTGCATCGACGGTGCGTTTCACATCGATCGGATTCGGGCTGGAGCTTCTTCCCTCTGTTCCGTCCTTGCTGATTTCAAACATTTTCCCGCCAAATTCCATGACACCCTCGGGAAGCGGAGCTATAAATCCCTCCTGCCGGTGCAGATCCCGCAGTCCGTTGATTCCGGTCACCTCTGCAATCTTTGCAAGATCCTGCGCATGTTTCTCCGTAATGGTATATTTTTCCGAAAAGCGCAGCGGATTTAAGCCCGGCCTGCCAGGCTGCCGTTCCGTCTGGCTTCCCGCCCTGGCTGCATTTTCAAAGGTAGAACAGATATCAATCACCGCAATCTGTCCCGCTGTTGTGTCCAGAATGGCAGGACGCGATGCTTCGTAAAGATTTTTGCCTGCTCCGGCATATGCCACATCCTTTTTTTTCAGTTCGCTGATCGTAGATGCAAGTCCTTCGTAGGAATAATCCATCGTATGATTATTCGAAATCCCAAGAAAATTAAAACCGTAACGCAGGGTATCTTCCAGACACTTCGCATCTGCCGTCAGCCATGTTCCGCCGGAATACGCCGATGCGTAACAGCTGCCATCCGATATCGTCGTTTCCAGATTCGCCATCCGAACCTCTCCCTGCATCAGAAATTCGCGAATCGGCAAAACATCCTGATATCCCGGCAGAAGCCGTTTCATAATCAGAATATCACCTGCCGCCGATACTCTTATTGTTCTGTTCATTCTTTTTTTGCCTCCCGAACGATTCCTGCTCTCTGCTTTTAGAATCGCATTCTTATCCATTCTTATTTTTTCGTAACGGTTCAAAAGTCCCATCCCGGTTTTTCTTTCCTTTTACATGGTTCCAAATCGTTACCTTTTCTCTCTGTATCTGCTGCTTCTTTCTACCAGATCCGCAAAAAGGCGGTTCATCTCCGGCGCTGAGTGGATCAGCCCTTCCGGATGCCACTGTACGGCCACAATCTGTCCGTTGCGGCTCTCTATCGCCTCGATGGTTCCATCCGGCGCCGTTGCTGAAACCACGATGTCCTCTCCCGGCGTACGGACTGCCTGATGATGCATGGAGTTTACCGCATGGGTTCCCGCCCCGAGAATTTCTGCCAGATGGGTTCCCTCTTTAATTTCCACATGATGATGCAGATACGACCGCTCCAGGGACTGCAGATGCAGAATTGTAGTTTCCTTCTGTGTATAGATATCCTGGTACAGATCACCGCCGCACAGGACATTTAAAAACTGAATTCCTTTGCAGATGCCAAGCATAGGCATTCCCATCTCTTTTGCTGCCCGTCCAAGTGCAAACCATGCCTCGTCGATTTCCGGACGGATCGTCTGGATCTGCGGTTTTGGCTCTTCTCCATAATACCACGGATTTAAGTCCTCTCCGCCGGGAACCAGAATGCCGTCGCACACAGCAAGTATGCCTTCCGGATCCGCTTTCATGGCAACTGCCGGAATTGCCATAGGAATTCCGCCGTTGTTCAGAACTGATTCGATATAATCGCTGTTGACATACATTCTCTCCGCACTTGAAAAAAGTCCCGGCTGTGTTTTATACGTATTTCCCAAGATTCCAATGATCGGTTTTCTCACTTGTAAACTCTCCTTTTTTACCAGATATGCCGAAAACGGCTTCACCTTTCCTGTGAACCCGCTTCCGGCATGCTTTTTCTTTCGTTATCGAATATTTTACAGTACATCCTGATGGCAGATATGACGGATCTTTTCCTCATCTAAAGCACGAATGACATTGGCTGCCATTGCGCTTGCTGCCTCCAGGTCTTCTTTTGCACAGAAATTATAATGGCTGTGCGCATAGCGGGATGGAACACCAAGCACCAGACACGGAACTGCTTTTCCTGTCACGCTGATTTTTGCTGCGTTTGTGCTTCCGCCTCTTCTTACGCTCTCCTGGTATTTAATTCCGCATTTTTCTGCTACTTCCTCGGCCAGTGAAATAAACTGCGTATTGGAAATATAGCTGTTGTCCAGAATACGAATCTGAACTCCCTTCTTCATGCAGCCCTGTGCCTGTCCTGCGCTGATGAAAAAGTCATCGGAAGGAGATCCCTCAAATACAATGGCAAGGTCCGGTTTTACAATCTGACTTGTTACCACGGCACCGCGGGTTCCGACCTCCTCCTGTGCTGCAAAGGCGCCGACAACATTAACCGCAAGAGAAGCCTGCTCCTTTTCCAGCTGTTTCATCGTATCTACGATGCATGCGCAGCCGGCCCGGTTATCAAATGCTTTTCCGAAGCAGATTTCATGCTCTGCATCGTATTCAAAGGTTACATCCGGCATCATCGGATCACCGATATGGATTCCGAAAACATTTTCAACCTCCTCGCGGCTGGTTGCTCCGACATCCACATACATTTTTTCAATTTCCAGAGTCTGACTGCTGCGTTCCGCTGTTGTCATGAAATGAACCGGTTTTGCACAGATAATACCATGTACCATTTTTCCGGATCTGGTGCGGATCCATACCGCATGTGCCGGAAGGCTGGTCAGATGAAAGCCGCCAAGCATGATAATGCCAAGGCATCCGTTGTCCTGGATATTCTGTACCATGAAACCGCATGCGTCCAGATGGGCATCCAGCTGGATGACCGGACGGGAATCCTTCTCTGTTCCCGGCATCCGCACATACAGGTTATTCATTGCGTCATTTTCTACATCAAATTCTTTGCAGTAATCTGCTATGGTACGGATGACATCCTCCTCAAATCCACTTGGTCCAAATGCATCGGAAAGCTTACCAAACATTTCTATGTCCATTGTTTTATCCTCTTTTCTTTGGGTTTCTATCAGATTTATATTCTTAATATACAACAAAGCAGTGTGCTGTGACAATATCCATCCAGCGATCTGTCTCCAGCTTATTTGTGAAGGTATCTACCTTCTGCATTCCCGGATAAAACGACATCGTGTACGCTTTTTTCCAGTCTTTATAGGTTACCTCATATGTAAAGTGCTCCGGAAGAGCCACCTGACACTCTTTTTTCTGTCCGGCAACTGCCTTTTTTACCCCTTCCCGGATTTCGGATATCACTTTTCCTTTCGCCTTGCACCACGTTGCCGCACCGACACCATGCTTCGTTTCCACTGTCGTAATGCCCGGAATCAGTTCTTTGGCCTGACGGCAGATCTCTTCATCTCCGGAAAGAAACAGCACCGGTACGTGATGTGATGCTGCTGTATAGCTGTTCAGCATGCACTCACTCATCACTTTTCCATTCAGATGAATATACAGGCTGTTTCCTGTCGATGTGTGGCTGATCGAAAAATTGGGATCTCCTGCCGGTGCATGGTATCCAAGATACAGTACACCGTCATAGCTGTCGTCGATACCATACATCATATTATACGGATGACCACTCTTTCCCCGGATCAGGGTGACATACTCCGGCATTTTCAACGGGTCAATGTTGGATGCATCTCCGTGACCGTCCTTTACGACAATCTCATCCGCGCCCGCTTCATGTGCTGCTTCGCATGCCGCAACGACCTCTTCGGTCATCTCCTCTGCAAATCTCTGGTATACGCTTTCCTTCTTATGTGTTTCATCGGTCAGTGCCACTCCGGCACAGCCCTCGATATCTGCACTGATAAAAAGCTTCATTTCTGCTGTTTCCTTCTTTCTTTATCATAAAGATGACAATATACGTAATGTCCGTCATCCACTTCATACCGCTCCGGCGCCTGTGTTTTGCAGCATTCCATGCATTTTGGACATCTGGTATGGAATTTGCAGCCTGTCGGCGGCTTGTGGGCGGATGGGATGCTTCCCTCAAGCAGAATTCTTTCTCTTTTTGCCGTCGGATCCGGAACCGGAACTGCGGAAAGCAGTGCCTGCGTATACGGATGCATCGGATTGCTGTAAATTTTCTCTTTTTCTCCGACCTCCACGAAATTGCCGAGATACATAACGCCGACACGGTCACTGATGTATTCCACAACGCTCAGGTCATGTGCAACAAAAATATAGGTCAGATCCAAGTCATGCTTCAGTTCATTTAAAAGATTCAGAACCTGCGCCTGAATAGACACATCCAGTGCCGAAACCGGTTCGTCTGCGATGATCAGAGACGGTTCTACCGCAAGTGCACGGGCAATTCCGATTCTCTGACGCTGACCGCCGGAAAATTCATGTGGATAACGGTTTGCATGGTAGTCATCCAGTCCTACCCGGTGCAAAAGATCCAGCACCTTCTTTTCCAGATCCGCTTTATCCTGATACAGATGATGCACCAGCAGCGGCTCTGCAATGATGTCAAAAACGGACATCCGTGGATTCAGGGACGCATACGGATCCTGAAAAACCATCTGTACCTTTTTCCGGATGGAACGCATTCTCCGGTCATTATACTCTGTAATATCTTCTCCATCCAGATACACATGGCCCGATGTCAGATTTTCCAGTTTGCAGACCCCTCTTCCCAGCGTGGATTTTCCGCAGCCGGACTCGCCTACAATTCCGAATACCTCGCCTTTTTTCACCTCAAAGGTAACTCCGTCTACCGCTTTGACGAATTCCTTTTTCCCAAATCCGCTTCCGGCAACCGGATAATAAATTTTCAAATCCTCTACTCTAAGTAATGTATCCGACATCCTAGTCACCTGCCTTCTCTACGTGATCTGTTTTGAGCTGTCCGCTTTCGCAGAGCCAGCATCTGCTGATATGGCCTTCCTCGATCTGGAAAAATCCCGGTTCTTCCTCGCGGCATTTTTCCGAAGCGTATGGACATCGCGGCTCAAATTTGCAGCCTTTCGGCATATATTTCGGGTTTGGAACGTTACCCGGAATCGACTTCAGTTCTTTTCCGGCGTCTCCCAGTCTCGGAATCGATCCCAGCAGTCCCTTCGTATACGGGTGGGACGGATTTGCGAAAATTGTTTTTACATCTCCGCGCTCTACCACGCGGCCGCAGTACATAACGGCAACATCATCGCAGACCTCTGCGACAACACCAAGATCATGTGTAATAAACAGGATGGATGTACCTGTCTCTTTTTTCAGCTGATTCATCAGATCCAGTATCTGTGCCTGAATCGTTACATCCAGTGCAGTCGTCGGCTCATCCGCAATCAGGATTTCCGGCTTGCATACAAGTGCCATGGCAATCATGACCCTCTGTCTCTGGCCGCCGGAAAGCTGGAACGGATACTCCTTCATCATATGCTCCACACGCGGAACACCCGTTTTCCGGAGCATGTCCTCTGCCTTTTTCAGTGCCTCTTTTTTTGATATTTTTTCGTGCTGCAGAACGCATTCTGCCACCTGGTCTCCAATCTTCATGACCGGATTCAGACTAGTCATCGGTTCCTGGAAAATCATGGAAATTTTGCTTCCGCGCAGCTTTCTCTGCTGTTCCTTCGTCAGCTTTACAATGTCATCGCCATCCAGCAGGATTTCGCCATCAGCAATTTTTCCTTTCGTTCCGGCCAGTAATCCCATCACAGAGAGGGATGTCACGCTCTTTCCACTTCCCGACTCGCCTACGATGCCAAGCGTTGCGCCTCGTCGAAGCTCCACATCGACACCGTCTACTGCTTTGATCACACCGCCATCGGTATAGAAATACGTATGTAAATTTTTTATCTCAAGTACGTTATCAGTAGCCACTTCTGCTCCTCCTTATCAATCGGAAAGTTTCGGATCGAGTGCATCGCGAAGTCCGTCACCTAACAGGTTAAAGCTCAGTACGGTAAGAAAAATCGCAAGACCCGGGAAAATCGTCACATACATTGCACTTGCCATATAGTTTCTTCCGTTGGAAAGAAGCAGTCCCCATTCCGGTGTCGGCGGCTGTGCTCCCATTCCCAGGAAGGAAAGGCTCGATGCCGTCAGAATGGAAGATCCAAACGACATGGAATACTGTACAATGATGTCCGGAATGGCTCCCGGCAGAATATGGTGAAACAGAATTCTCGCATCGGAAACACCGATGTTCCGTGCCGCCAGGACAAAAACGGAATTTTTCAGGGTCAGCGTTTTGCTTCGGACAAGCCGTGCAAAGGTCGGTGTAGAAAAGACAGCAACCGCAATCACGACGTTTGCCATGCCGCTTCCGAGGATTGCCACAATGGCAATTGCAAGGATCAGTCCCGGAAAAGCGAAGAGGACATCGCAGATTCTCATAATAATAGAATCAATCCATCCGCCGTAATATCCGGCCAGAAGTCCGAGAATGGTACCACAGACTGCACCGACCGTAACAGCGCCGAATCCGACTGCAAGTGAAATCCGGGTTCCACAGACGATACGGGAAAACAGATCCCGTCCAAACTCATCCGTTCCAAACAGGTGCTTCATACTTGGTCCCTGCAGAATCGCATTGTAATCATACTCATTGATTCCGTACGGCACAATTTTGCTTCCGAAAAACGCAAGGAAAATGAGAAAAATAATAAAGCAAAGCGCAACTACTGCATTTTTCTGTTTTTTAAATTTTCGAACCATCTCAGAAAACGGAGTTTTAATTCTCTCCTGGTTCTCGGTCTGTACTTTTTTCTTTTCTTTCATTCCACTCATCTCCTACTGAAGTTTAATTTCCGGATTCAGAACCGCATAGAGGATATCGACAATCAGGTTGATGACGATAAACTGCAGCGAAAAGATCAGAATCAGGGACTGGATTGCCGGATAATCTCTGTAATTGACCGATTCAATCAGAAGGGAGCCAAGGCCAGGATAGGCAAATACCGTTTCCGTGACAACAGAACCTCCCAGCAGAAAACCGAACTGCAGACCCACAACCGTCACGACGGAGATCATGGAGTTGCGGAAAACATGCTTCCAGATCACAACCTTTTCTTTGATTCCTTTTGCTCTTGCTGTTCTGACATAATCTTCTTTTAACACCTCAATAATGGAGGATCTTGTAAATCGTGCGATCACGGCTGCAATTCCGACGCCAAGCGTAATGGACGGCATAATCAGACTTTTCAGGCTCGTTCCGCTTGTTGTCGGCAGAATTCGCAGTTTTACCGCAAACAGCATAATCAGCAGAAAGCCGATCCAGAACGAGGGGAGCGAAATACCCGAGACCGCAATCGTCATTCCGGTGTAATCCTGCCATTTTCCCCTGTGAGTTCCAGACCACACACCAAAGAGCACACCCACAACCGAACTCCACAGCAATGTGACAAATGCCAGACGAACGGTATTTCCGAATCTTCCCGCAACCTCCTTTGTAACTGGCTGCTTTGTACGAAGGGAGGTTCCGAGATTTCCTTTTAAAAGTCCTGTCACATAGGTAACATACTGTGTCGGAATGGATTTATTGAGGCCAAGCTCTTCTCTTACTGCCTCTACGTCATCCTGTGTTGCCTGCTCTCCTGCAACGAGTCTCGCCGGATCTCCCGGAATCAGGCGGACAAAGAAAAATACAAATGTAACAACAATAATCAGTGTGGGGATCGTACCCACAATACGCTTTAGTATATATTTTGGCATATTGCATCTCCTACTTTCATGCTTATCCTACAGGTACAATCCCACGGATCACTGCCTGCTTTCCTGTTTGTAAGAAACCGGCGCCCTCTTTTGACGGAAGGACGCCGGGGTCTTTTTCATATCCTTGTTTCAGTCTGCCGTTATTCGGCTGCCATTCTGGCATTTCTCATGCCGATGCTTCCATCGCCTAACAGATATACTCCGGTAATGTTGTTGCTGGTTGCCCAGATGTTTTTATCGCTTGCGATGCAGAGCAGCGGGAGATCCTTCCATACGATATCCTGTACTTCTCCATAGATCTCACCACGTTTGTCTTCATCTGCAGTTGCAAGACCGTCTTTGAGAAGCTGATCTACTTTTTCATTCTCATAGTAGCTGACATTGTAGCTCATCGGCGGCTCAGACTCGGTTGCCAGCATCGGACGAAGTCCCCAGTCAGCATCACCGGTGGAAGTAGACCATCCGCTTAAGTAGCATTCAACCTCGGCATCTGCTCCTGCGCAGTCAGCTCCCTGAACCTTTTCATTCAGAACGGCACTTTCCATTCCGTTCAATTCCAGATCAATACCAACCTCAGAAAGCTGCTGTTTGTAGAACTCTGCTTTTTTCTGATTTGCTGTCGTGTTGCTGTACATCAGTGTTGTGGTAAATCCATCCGGATATCCTGCTTCCTTTAACAGCTCTTTTGCTTTTTCCGGATCGTAGGAATACGGATCATTTCCTTTGTAGTGCTGTACTTCTTCTCCTACCATAGAAGTTGCCACAGAACCGTAACCGTTCATAACGACCTGGATATATGCCTCTTTGTTGATTGCATAAGCCATTGCCTCACGAACCTTAACATCGTTGAACGGTGCTTTCTGTGTATTCATGAAGAAGTACCATACGGCGATGCTGTCGCCCATTCCAACGGATACGTTGCTGTCACCTTTTAAGGTGTCAACGCTTTCGGTCGGTACAGACCACATAATCTGTGCGTCACCTGCCTGAACTGCAGATACACGGGTAGCACTTTCTGCAACCGGTTTGAATGTGATGCTCTTAAATCCTGCATCTGCATCTGCCAGAGCAGTTCCGCCGCAGACGTCTGCGTCATATCCCCACCAGTCTTTGTTCAGCTCTACCTTCATATGGTCACCGGCAACCCACTCAACAAATTTGTACTGGCCGGTTCCTACCGGTGCCTGTGCACAGGCATCTTCTCCTGCTTCAATCTGTTTCGGGCTCATGATCAGCGTAGCCGGATGTGCCAGGTTGCTGATGAAAGCACCGAATGACTGTGATAAATAAATTTTAACGGTATAATCATCTATCTTCTCTGCATGATCCAGAACATTGCAGAGGAATGTAGTACGTTTCAGTCCAAGGCTCTTGTCTGCCCATTTATTTACGTTTGCAATCAGGGCGTCTGCATTCCACGGAGTTCCATCGGTAAAACTTATGCCCTCACGAAGATGGATCGTATACTCGGTTGCTTCATCGTTTGCTTCGTAGCTGGTTGCCAGCATCGGAATGATCTGCATATTCTCATCGAATCCAAACAGACCGTCCATCATCATTCGCTGTACACCACCGGAAAGTGTATCGGAAGTATCCATCGGATCCATGGTGGTAAAATCTACAGCTACCATTGCCGTAACATCTGAATCCTGGGATACCGACTCGCCTGCCGGGATCGTGATTTCATTCTCTGTATCTGCTTCCGAACCGGATGAGGTCGATGCAGCGGACGTTGTTGATGCTGCTGTCGATGTGCTCTTACTTGCGTCAGAAGAACCTGTCGATCCGCATGCTGTCAATGCCAGTGCTGTTGCTGCTGCAACCAGAGCACGCATTACATGTCTTTTTTTCATTGTTGTCTCCTCCTTTTCTGCAAATGCTGCTGTTTTTCTTTGTTCTTTTTTTCACAGATAACAGAACCATGATATAAAAAAGAGCAAAGATGCCTTACCTTTATTTTGCAGCCCCTTTGCTTAATCGTTATTATAGATGCAATGCATTACTATGTCAAAGCATTCTTCCTGATTTTTTATTTTCTTTTTTGTCTTTTTGCATTTAGGTTGTTTATTTTCGTCAAAAATGGTATAATTATCCTAATGTTTAACCTATTACCACTTTTTAACAGGAAAAGAGGCCCTTTATGAACAGAACGCAAAAGCTTGGCAACGTATTGATCATTTCTTCCCGGAAACGAATGCTTTCCGAATTTCAGTCTTATCTTCACTCCGTGCTCGGTGAATATCTCACCTTTAATACCCTTTTAAGAGAACAGGCCACAGACCCATCTCTCTTCCGGGGATACCAGTGCGTCCTTTTTCCAACCGCCCGCGCCATGGAAAACTTTCCGCTTACCATCGACCCTTCCATTCTGCAGCTCCCCTGCGACCGCGTTTTCAACCATATGTTCCTGGATAAAATCATTCAGATTCCGCCGCACGAACGTGTCTATCTGGTAAACGATGATAGATATTCCACGCTCGCTATCATTTCCCAGCTTGAGGAATGCGGCGTCACACAATATGACTTTGTTCCGTTTTATCCAGGATGCAAGGATACCGAGTCTGACATTCAGTTTGCTATCACCGCCGGCGAGCCGCAGCTCGTTCCTTCCCGCATTCCGAATGTGCTGGATATCGGCAACCGTATCATCGATATTTCCACTATTTTACAGCTCTGCGAATATTTCAACATTCCTCTGCAGACCGTAAACCGTGTATCGCGCAATTATGTCAATCAGATTCTTCACACCGTCAAGACCTCAGAAACTTACTATACCAATTATGTACAGACCGAACAGCTCATGCAGGTGATCCTGTTCTCTCTTCCCATTGGCATCTGTCTGTTTGGTGCGGATGGCCGCATTCAGTTCATGAATGCTAAATTTGCACATGCCTTCTCGCTTCCCTCCTCCAACTTTGAAGGACAGCCTTTTTCGGAATGTTTTCCGCCTGCCTACGCGGATACGGCTTTCGACCGCAACGGTGACTGGACTATTCTCCTTTCGGATCAGAAAACACAGATCACGTTAAGCGTTCTCTCTATGGTTTTTCCGGATACAGATCCTGTTTTTCTTGCGTTTCTTCCCGAGGGCAGATCCACGGAAATGTCGGTTCCGAAAGACGAAAAAACGGAAGAAAGCACTTTTTTTGCTTCCTCCCGTACCTTTTCGCTTTCCCTGTCCCACGCAGATTCCGTCCAGAACCTGATGGCGCAGGCCAGACATCTTGCACTTTTTGATTTTCCGATTCTGATCCAGGGAGAAAGCGGTACACAGCGCAGGACACTCGCACGTGCGATCCACAATTTTTCGCGCCGCCATCATTATCCTTTTTCCGTTCTTCATTCTCCGGGAAATGATCTGACCGAAGCTTCTCTGCTCCGGCTTCTTGCCGAAACCAACCATGGCACACTCGTCCTTTCCCAGGTGGACCGTTTTCCGCTTTCCATTCAGGATCTGCTGGTCAATGTTCTTACCAATGTTCATGGTAACTTCTTTTCCGCACCGGAAACCCGCCGTTTCGATGTGCGGATCATTGCTATTGCGGATGATAACCTTTACAAAAAAGTAGAAAAAGGAACCTTCCTGCGGGAACTTTTTCACCTTTTAAGTGCTTCAGAGCTTCAGACAGTCCCGCTCCGCAGACGCAGGGAGGATATTCCCGATCTTCTCAATTACTTTCTGCTTCAGTTTTTCCACAACACCGATATGACCTGCGACCGGATCTTTTCGGAAGGGCTTCTGCGCTTTCTGAAGGAATATGCGTACCCCGGAAATATTCATGAGCTGTACAATCTGTCCTGCAGCCTGTTTACCCGGTACAGCAGCCATAAGCTGCAGCTTTCCGATCTGCCAACGTACCTCCGCTCCCGCCAGATGGCTGACGTTTCCCTCACCGACCTTCAATATCAGGTTCTTTCTTTCGTATCGACGCATCCGAAAGCAGGCCGCCTGGCAATCAAAAACGGACTGGCCGACGGAGAAACCTTTGTATCCGAAGCGGCTCTGCGCACCGTACTCGGAGAGCTTTCTTCCGCCGGTTATCTCATCGTGCACCGGACAAAAGGCGGATGTGAAATTTCCGAGCTGGGGCGTATGGTTCTGGAAAAATAATTTATTTCAGAAATCCCGGTATTTCCAGAAATTCGGCAAGGCTGCGGTATCTGGCTCCGTCCAGGCCTCTTTTTTCCTTTGCGGTTACCATAGAGTTCAGGATCGCTTCCTCCACAGCCTCTGCCGCTGCTTCAAATGCCTCGTTGATTTTTTCTTCTTTTATCCGGGCGCACGCTTCCACCTCACATGTACTCTTTGTGTCTACGCGGTTTGCTGTTGTAAATCCGATCATGATTTCACCGCTTCCGTGGCCGGTGTAGGCTCCTGTTCTGGCGATTCCGACTCCACAGCGGCGGATAATCCGGTACAGCTGCCGCTCCGATACCGGAAGGTCTGTTGCCAGAACCGTCATAATCGATCCCCGGTCTTCGGCGCTGCTTCCGCATTCTTCCTTCCGGATCCGCTCCAGAATCTTCTCTCCTGCCGGTTTTCCACTGATTTTCAAATCTCTGGTTGCCCCGAAATTTGACTGTACCAGAACACCAATGGTATATGTTTTTCCGTCAAGCACCAGCGTGCGGGATGCTGATCCGATTCCCCCTTTCAGCCCATAGCAGATAGTTCCTGTTCCGGCACCGATATCACCTTCCGCAAAGTCTGTATCCGCCTGCTCCAGTGCCTGATACAGCTCTTTTTCCCCCACTACCCGGTTACAAATCTCATTGATTCTCGAATCATTACATTCTCCGACAACCGGATTGATGGAAAAAACATCTTCCCCTTCTTTTTTGGTCTGCTGTATCATCCATGAAATCATGGCATCCGCCACTTTTCCAACATTCAGTGTATTGGTCAGGGCAATGGGCGTTTCAAGAGTTCCGAGCTCCTGTACCTGCACAAGACCGCACGTTTTCCCGAAACCATTATGCACATAGGCAGACGCCAGGTACTTTTTCAGAAACGGATTGCCTTCTCCCGGCACAATCACCGTCACTCCGGTATGCTGATTTCCACTTTCCACCGTCGCATGGCCTACCCGCACACCGGGCACATCCGTAATTTTGTTTCGCGGTCCGTTTTCATGATGTCCGATCCGATATCCGTAATCGCTGATTCTTTTCTGTCTCATCCTGTTTCCTCCTCTTTTTATGATGTACTCCCGGAATTTTTCAGCTCGCGCAAATACAGGCACAAAAAAGACTCCGAAGATACATTTTTCTCTCACTTTACGCTCTCTTCTCTCTTCTGTCCATACCTCTTCCCACAATTTTTCTTCTTTTCTTTATATTTTTTCCATTTCTTTTAGAATTTGGACACACTTTGCTCACATATTCCTTTTACAATAAAGCTCGGATAGTTGATAAACCACTCACTATCTCCCCCCTCATAAAAAGATGGCGATATACTTTTGTATATCGTCATCTTTGTTTTTACTGACAAAAACGCCCCAGGGCGGAAAACGTAACCACTTCCGTTTTTCACCCTGGGGCATTCTTTCTTCCTTTTTGCTCAGGCCTCTGCAGCAGCTTCCTCTGCTTCCGCTTCTGCCATCGCCTGTTCGTACTGTTTCAGGATAATAGTCTGGATTTTTTCCCTGGTTCCAGAGTTGATCGGATGTGCAATATCGCGGTACTCCCCGTCCGTAGCCTTACGGCTCGGCATTGCGATGAACAGTCCTTTTTCTCCCTCGATTACCTTGATATCGTGTACGACAAATTCGTCATCGATTGTGATAGACACAACCGCTTTCATTTTTCCTTCTTTTGTTACCTTGCGTACTCTCACGTCTGTAATGTTCATAAACTTTTATGCCCCTTTCACCTCATAATCAGATGGCGTATCTTTCGTTTTTTTCGACAACAATTTTGATGCCGTCCTCCCCACAGTGATAGGAGTTTGCACGGATGGTGTCCCTGCTCTCCACAATACAGTTTTCAATGTGAGTGTTGTCTCCGAGATATACATCATTTAAGATGATAGAATTTTTAATCACACAGTTGTTTCCAACATATACCTTCTTGAACAAAACAGAGTTCTCAACCTGTCCGTTGATAATACAGCCGCTGGATACAAGAGAATTTTTCACTGCACAGCCAGGATTGTATTTTGCCGGCGGAAGATCGTCGATCTTGGAGTAGATGCCCGGATACTGGCCGAAGAAGTAATCTCTTACCTCCGGTTTCAGGAAATCCATGTTGGTTCTGTAATAGGAATCTACGGTAGCAATGTTGCTCCAGTAGGTATTGATCTTGTATCCGTAAATCCGTTTCAGGTTTTTGTAACGGATTAAAATATCCTTTACAAAGTCGTAGCGGTCTTCCTGTGCGCTGCGCTCAATCATTTCGATCAGCTGGCGACGGCGGATGACATAGATACCGGTAGAGATCACATTGGAGCTCGAAACCATCGGTTTTTCCTCGAACTCCTCGATGCGGCAGTCCTCATTCATCTTCAGGACGCCGAAGCGGCTGGTATCTGCTTCCTTGGAATCCGTGCATACCACAGTAACATCCGCACGTTTTGCAATATGATATTCCAGTACCTTATTGAAATCCAGTTTGTATACGCCATCTCCCGATGCGATGACTACGTACGGTTCATGGCTGTTTTTCAGCCAACTCAGGTTCTGACTGATCGCGTCTGCCGTTCCACGGTACCACCAGCTGTTATCTGATGTAACGGTTGGAGAAAATACAAACAGACCGCCATGTTTTCTTCCGAAATCCCACCATTTGGAAGAGCTCAAATGTTCATTTAAGGATCTGGCGTTGTACTGTGTCAGGACAGCCACCTTCTGAATATGAGAGTTTGCCATGCTTGACAGCGCAAAATCGATGCTGCGGAAGCTGCCTGCGACCGGCATAGCTGCAACGGCTCTTTTATTGGACAGCTCTCTCATTTTGTTGTTGTTACCGCCTGCAAGAATAATTCCCAATGCTCTCATATTACTCACCGTCCTTTTCTACAATTGCTCCGCCGGACGGAAGTGTGCCATCCGGGTAATCCTCAAGGGAAGTTTCGCCGGAAATGCAGACATTCTTTCCAATGGTTACGCCATCCGGAATGACTGCCTTTTCTCCAACGGTCACAAGTCCGAATCCGTAAATATTCGGTTTTAAGACGTTCGGCACTTCCTCGCCAACGCCCATCACAACATGTTTGCCGACATGTACGTTTTCTGCAATAATGGCCTTATTGACCTGGGTTCCCTCGCCGATTGTGCTGTGGCGCATAATAATAGAATCTCTTACAACAACACCCTTTTCAATGCGCACATCCGCACCGATGACGGAATTATGTACCTCTCCGTAGATTTCAGCGCCCTCGCCGATAATACAGCGGTCGATGACAGCGTCCCCGGAAACATACTGCGGACGGATGATATCACCTTTGGTATAGATCTTCCAGAATTCCTCATATAAATTGAATTCCGGAATAATATCGATCAGCTCCATATTTGCTTCCCAGTATGAGCCAAGCGTTCCGACATCTTTCCAGTAGCCGTTGAACTCATACGCAAACAGACGTTTTCCGTTGTCGCGGCAGTACGGCAGAATGTGTTTTCCGAAGTCACAGCTCGGCTGATCCTTCAGGGCTGTCAGAGATTCCTTTAATGCTTTCCAGCTGAAAATATAGATACCCATAGAAGCGAGGTTGCTTCTCGGGTGCTCCGGTTTTTCTTCAAATTCGGTAATTCTTCCGTTTCCGTCTGTGATCATGACACCGAAACGGCTTGCTTCTTCGATCGGTACCGGCATACATGCGATGGTCACATCTGCGTGGTTTGCTTTGTGATAGTCAAGCATCACCTCGTAATCCATTTTGTAAATGTGGTCGCCGGAAAGAATCAGAACATATTCTGGATTGTATGTTTCCATATAAGCCATGTTCTGGTAAATTGCATTTGCTGTTCCTGTATACCATTCACTGTTTTTACTTTTTTCGTATGGCGGCAGAACGGTTACGCCGCCTTCGTTTTTATCGAGATCCCACGGAATACCGATTCCGATATGGGTATTCAGCCGCAGCGGCTGATACTGGGTCAGTACACCTACCGTATCAATTCCTGAATTGATACAATTACTGAGCGGGAAGTCGATGATTCGATACTTTCCGCCAAATGCTACTGCCGGTTTTGCCACTTTCTCCGTGAGCACACCGAGACGGCTTCCCTGGCCGCCTGCCAGCAGCATTGCTATCATCTCTTTCTTAATCATGCAATCACCTCTTGTCGTATCTAAAGTTTTGCAGTAACTGTAAGAATGTACGGCATACTTCCTGTCTGCCTTCAGAAATGATCCCCTGTCGGTCCTGGCTTTTCATATCCACGCACTTCTTTGATAACTACAAGGTAAATTATACCTCACTTCCGTCACATTGTGAACGTTTTTTTATAATTTTTCTTTATTTTTTTCTTATATTTTATTACTTTTGACTATACATTTTTCAACTTGCCAGAATCGCATCATGATTTTCAACAATTTTCGACAATCCGTTTATTTTTTTTACCAGTTTTTGTCACTTCCCGTCGTTTTCATTTTGCAACATTGCATTTTGCACATAGTCTGCTCCATAATGTTTATTTATTATTTTTTATTTCATTTTCATTTTCCTTTGCTTTTTTTCTTTTACTTTTCCGGCAAATACGTGTATACTATTAGCCAGAACAGTTCCGGCCGGATTCCGGGGAAACGGCTTTGGATTTTACTCTGTTCTTTCCTATGATTAATTGAGAAAATTTCCCCAATTCAGTGAAAAGACACATTGAAGGAGATACTATGTACGAAGTAGATTTCAGTAAACCAATCCATATACATTTTATCGGCATCGGCGGCATCAGCATGAGCGGCCTTGCTGAAATTCTTTTAAAAGAAAATTTTACGATTTCCGGTTCCGATGCAAAGGAAAGTGACCTGACCCGCCACCTGACTTCTCTTGGCGCACAGGTTTTCTACGGCCAGAAGGCGGAAAATATCATTCCTGGCATCGACCTTGTCGTTTACACCGCAGCGATCCACCCGGACAACCCGGAATTTGCCGCCGCCAAAGCTGCCGGCATTCCGATGCTGACCCGTGCTGAACTGCTTGGACAGATCATGCGCAACTACAATACGCCGATCGCCGTTTCCGGTACCCACGGAAAGACGACGACAACCTCCATGCTCTCCCACATTCTGATGGCAGCCGACTGTGACCCAACGATTTCTGTCGGCGGTATTCTTCCGTCCATCGGCGGAAATATCCGTGTCGGCCATTCCGAAACTTTCCTGACCGAAGCATGTGAGTACACCAACAGTTTCTTAAGTTTCTTCCCGAAAATCGGCATCATCCTCAATATGGATGCGGATCATCTTGACTTTTTTAAGGATATTGATGATATCCGCCATTCCTTCCGCGAATTTGCCCGTCTGCTCCCGGCCGACGGCATGCTGATTATCAACGCCGATACGCCGAAATACGATTACGTAACCGAAGGCCTTGGCTGCAAAATTGTCACCTACGCGCTGGAGAATCAGGCTGTCGCTGATTATACCGCTGCCAACATCACCTACGATGAGTTCGATCACCCGTCCTTCGACTGCATCTGCCGTGGCGAGCTGCGCGGTCGCTACACGCTGATGGTTCCGGGACTTCACAACGTTTCCAACGCCCTGGCTGCCATTGCACTGGCCGATGAACTGCAGCTGCCGGAAAACGCCATCCACGAAGGCTTTGCCACCTTCCGCGGAACCGACCGCCGTTTCCAGTATAAGGGTACATACCACGGAGCAAAGGTGATCGACGATTATGCGCATCATCCAACCGAAATCCGTGCAACGATGGAAGCCGCTGAAAACTGTGCGCACAGAACACTGTGGTGCGTCTTCCAGCCGCATACCTACACCAGAACGAAAGCGCTGCTCGATGATTTCGCCGCCGCTCTTTCCCTGGCAGACCATGTGGTTCTCGCCGATATTTACGCAGCCAGAGAAACCGCTACGCTCGGCATCTCCTCCAAAGATATCCAGGAGCGCATTGTAAAACTCGGCACTGCCTGCGAATATTTCCCATCCTTTGCGGAAATCGAAAACTATCTGAACGAAAATCTTGCCGAGGGCGACATGCTGATCACCATGGGTGCCGGAGACGTTGTAAAAATCGGTGAGGAGCTTCTTGCTTCCGAAAAATAAAATCATTCTTTCGCTTTACCTGCTCCCTGTGGAAAATGGAGTTTTCCTTTTTCCACAGGGTCTTTTTTTGCTCCGAATCCACACAATCTGTCTTTTCGCCAAATAGTTACGCACATTTTTATTCACAGCTATTTTCCTGTATTTTCGCCTGTTTTCAGAGTTATCCACATTGTCCACAATTTTATACACATTTTTACGATCCACACAATGTGGATTCCCTGTGTATAACTTTGTTTACATAACGATATCACCAGAAAGTCCTATACTTCCCTGTTTTCCTCCATTTTTCAACATTTTTGGTAGATGATAATATTTCACAAAACGGATTTCTCCACATTATCCACATTGTCCACAGTCCTTTTTCATCCACCGTGCCTTTTTCCCGGAATGTTTTTTCCGCAAAACACCTATTCACTTGTCGAAAATACTGTGTTATACTTGGTTGTGTATGAGAAGGCAAGACGTATAATAAAAAACAGATCGCTAAAAGTAAAAATCTGCCGCACGATAAGAACAGGATGGTGTAATTTTGAGTATGCTGACATTAAACAATGACTGCCTGGCCAGTGTGACTGCTGTGCCGGATCTTTTTCTGGAACAATATATGCCCGCAGCCAACGGAGAATTTGTAAAAGTGTACCTTTATCTGCTGAAGCTGGTCAAAGACCATCAGCAGGATTCCACTCTGTCATCGATGGCAGATTTTTTTTCCTGCACGGAAAACGATATCGTCCGTGCGCTGAAATACTGGGAGAAGCAGGGAATCCTCTCGCTCTCCTACACCGCCGGGGAAAGCGTTCCGACCGGAATCGCCTTTCTGCCGCTTGTCCGGAAGGAAGAAAGCGGAATCCTTCCAACACCGGAATCCTCGATTTCCGGCCCGATTGCGGCTGCACCGGCTGTTTCTGCTGTATCCGTTGAAATCCCGCAGACGGAACAGACCCCGGCTCCATCACCACAGCCGGCCGTTTCTGCCCCATCTGCCTCTTCTCCGGCAGATGATCTTTCCAGTTCCGGTATTTCCGGACAGTCAGCAGAAAAAAAACACGCTCCCGGCAGCCGCGAAGAACTGCAGCACGTTCTTTACGTTGCGCAGACGTATTTCGGTCATCTTCTGTCGCCAACGGAAATCGAATGCATCATGTTTTTCTATGATGATCTCCATTTTTCCGCGGATCTTCTGGAATACCTGGTGGAATACTGTGTTTCGAAGGGAAGCACCAGCATCCACTACCTGAAAAAGGTAGGACTCGCCTGGCAGGAAAGCGGAATCCGCGATGTTGCCTCCGCCAAACAGGAGACCACGACATTCAACAAACATTACTACACAATTTTGAAAGCATTCGGCATCCGCAACCGCGCGCCGGTGGAAAAAGAAGCCGAGATGATGGACCGCTGGCTGAATACCTACGGTTTTACGATTGATCTTATCACGGAAGCCTGTCAGCGCACCGTTTCCAAGATCGGCCAGCCGAGCTTCCAGTACGCGGAAGGCATTCTCTCCAAATGGAAGGAACAGGGCGTCCGCTCCATGGCAGACGTCGAACAGCGCGATGCGGAGCACCAAAAAAGGAAGAAAACCGCATCTGATCAGAATGCGGCACGAAAAACCGCATCTGATCAGAATGCGGCACGAAAAACCGCTCCTGCTGCTTCAAGTAACCGCTTCAACAATTTCCATCAGAGAGAATACGACTACCAGAAGTTAGAAGAACAGCTTCTGAAATAACGCCCGGAGGACGAAACAACTATGGCACTGACAAACCCGCAATACGATGCGATTATGCGCATGTACAACGAACGGCAGCTCCGCCACCAGAGAGAGCAGCAGGAGCACATCCGCATTGCTTATGAAAAGATTCCGCGCCTTGCGGAAATCGACGCCGAGATTGCATCCCTCTCGGTCCGGAAAGCAAAAGCGATGCTGAACGGAGACGCTTCCATGGATCTCGACCTGAATGCTGCCATCCGTGACCGTTCGAAGGAACGCGCGGCGCTTCTTTCCATGCACGGCTACCCGGCAGACTATCTCGAGCTGACGTATGACTGCCCGCTCTGCCGCGACACCGGCTACATCAACGGCACGCAGAAATGCGCCTGCTTCAAAAAAGCTGCCGTCGATCTTCTGTACCGGCAGTCCAACGTGGAGGAGCTTCTGAAAACCGAAAATTTCAGCCAGTTCTCCCTGGATTACTACAATTGCAACATGCGAGGATATCCGGAAGTTGCATAAAAGGTACGGTTGGCGCGCTGCTGTTTGTGCAGCGTGTGGGCCGTAATGTATAAAAGGAGGAATTGTGGAAATCATGAGTGATAAGAAATCCCTGTTTCAGGCCATCGATGCGCAGCGGGATACGCTGTGCTCCATGGCAGACCAGATTTTTGATAACCCGGAGTATGAGGGCGAAGAAGTTTTTGCGAGCGGTCTTCTGACCGATTATCTGATTGCGAATGGCTTTGATGTGCAGATGGGCGTTGGCGGCTTCAAAACTGCGTTCCGTGCCACCTACAGCCATGGTGAAGGAGGCCCGGTGATTGGCATTCTGTGTGAGTACGATGCGCTCCGCAATCTTGGTCATGGCTGCGGACATCACATGCAGGGTCCGGGCTGCCTTGGCGCGGCAGTTGCCTTAAAGAACCTGGATACTGATAAGCCGTTCCAGTTAGTGGTATATGGAACTCCGGCAGAGGAAACCTTCGGTAGCAAGGTCCAGATGATCCAGAATGGCTGCTTCAAAGAGCTGGATGTTGCACTGATGATGCACGGCGGCCCGAATACCTGTACCGATATCAAGTGTCTGGCACAGAAAAGTTACAACGTTACGTTCCACGGACACCGCGCCCATGCAGCGCTCGCGCCGGAAAAGGGCAGAAGTGCATTCGATGCAATGCTGGTGGCATTCCAGGGCGTAGAATTCTTACGGGAGCATGTGCCGGATGATGTGCGCATGCACTACTGCATGACCGAACTTCCGGGTCCGTCCAATGTAGTTCCGGCTACCGCAAAAGGTGAATTTTCCCTGCGTTCCTTCTCCAGAAAGGAACTGGAAGAAGTCAGCCTGCGCTTCCAGGACATCATCAAGGGCGCTGCGCTGATCGCAGGCGTTACTTATGAGATCGAGGAAGGAACCTTCTTCTACAATAAGATTCCGGTGCTTGGCTTAAACAAGCTTCTGATGGAGAATGCTGAGCTTGCGGGAGCACCGCAGCTGGAACCGCCGAGAGAAAAGACCGGTTCCACTGATTTTGGCAATGTCATGTATGAGATCCCGGGTTCCTGCATCCGTGTGGCATTCGTACCGGAGGGAACTGCTTCCCATTCCCAGGAGTTCGTAGATGCGGGCAAGAGCGAGAACGCACATAATTGTGTGATCTATGGTGCAAAAGCTATTGCCGGTGCCTGCTACGACCTGATCACAACAGACGGACTGATGGATCAGATCAAGGAAGAATTTGCAGAAAATAGAAAGAAAAACCAGTAACAAACGACAAAATATGGTATAATGAGCGCAAGTGAGCCAGGAGCGTGCGTGCACGATCTTGGCAAACGGCGAGACAAGCGAGTGACAGAGTCACGAGAAAGAAAAGAAATGCTGCTTGCATGGATTATAGAAGAGACGCAGCTGCGAGGGTACAAAACCTCTTGCAGCCGCGAAGAGACTATTTTCGTGCAGCGGCTATAGGAATGAAAAGAGGGCTGACGGGAAAGTTGGTCCTCTTTTTTATTACGGTGCGTATCGAGGGACCGTGGTTCTTGTTGTGCATCGGTCAAAGAAAACCGTGAAGCAGTATACTTGCGCTAAGGCGGCTGATTGCTGAAGCAACCAGGGAGAATCATGAAGGAATAACTTAGCGTTGGACGGCTGAGCGCCAGACGCAGGAAGGAGATATGTGATGAGTAGAAAGAAAAAATGGAAAGAACTGGGACTGGATGCATTGTTTGATTTTGCCGGGGCCTTTTTGCAGGCAATCGGAATCTGGTGTTTTATCGAGCCAAGCCACGTTGCGCCGGGCGGCGTGTCTGGTATTGCGCTGATGTTAAACCATTTGTTTTCCCTGCCGATTGGTACAATGAGTCTGGTATTTAATATCCCGCTTCTTCTGGCTTCCTGGTTTTTACTGGACCGGGAAATGACTCTCAAAACGATCCGCACGGTTATCTGGATGAGTGTGGTCCAGGATTTTGTCTCTGCGTCCGGAATATGGCAGTATGAAGGAGACCGTCTGATCGCCTGCGCGTTCGGCGGAATTTTTGCCGGAGTCGGCATGGCACTGATCTTCATGCGTAATTCCACAACGGGCGGCGGCGATATCCTGGCCAAGCTTTTGCAGAAGCTCCGTCCTTATATGCAGACCGGCTATGCAATCATGCTGGTGGATTTTGTGGTTGTCGGTGCTTCCATTCTGGTGTTTGGTGAGATTGAGGCAGCCATGTACGGTATCATCTCCATTGTCTGCACAACCCAGGCCATGGATACCATTCTCTACGGTATGAACCGGGGAAGCATGATCACGGTCCACTCCGAAAAGAATGAAGAGATCGCCCAGGAAATCATGCAAACCCTGGACCGTGGAACTACATTTTATAAGAGCATCGGCGGCTACAGCGGGAAAGAAGGCCTGACCCTGACCTGCGCCGTGGACCGCAAACAGTTTCACCTGGTAAAAGAGATCATTGACCGGCATGATCCGAAGGCCTTTATCATCGTGTCACCGACCAAGGAAACCTATGGGGAAGGATTCCTGGGGGGTTACCGGAACTTGTAAGATGAATGAATAATAAATTGTAAACAGAGAATCGCAGAACTTCATTCTTGATTTTGCATAGAGCCTATGCTATACTCTTCCACGTTGCAAAGCCCATAAAAACAAGGTCTTACAGGGCTATCGCCGATTTCCGGCGTAGGTCATATACCGTTGGTATATGCCTCCGCAGCAGTTGCCAGATGCACATATAACGTGTTTGCCTGGTACATTGCTGCGCGAAAATGAATCGAGTGTTCGTGACCTTCCACTCGTAAAACAAAACTAAAGGAGAATCATATGATGAACGAGAGGTACAACTCCAACTCTGTAACCGGCCGTCTCACCCAGAGTGCAGCCATTGCAGCCATTTATGTGGCACTGACCATGATCGTGGCACCGATTGCATTCGGACCAATCCAGTTCCGGATTTCCGAAGCACTGTGCGTGCTTCCGTATTTCCTTCCGGGTGCAGTACCAGGCATTACCATCGGCTGTTTCCTCGCAAACCTGCTTTGCGGAGCAGCACCGCTCGATGTGGTGTTCGGCAGCATCGCAACCCTCATCGGGGCACTGGGTTCCTACTATCTTGGAAAGAAAAGCAAATGGCTGGTATGTGTTCCGCCGATCCTTTCCAACACCATCATCATTCCGTGGGTCCTGCGTTATGCCTATGGCTCCACAGATCTGATCCCGTTCGCTATGGTAACTGTTGGAATCGGAGAGATCCTGGCAGTCGGAGTGCTCGGAAATATTCTGTTGCTCGCGCTGGAGCGGCATCACAGAGCGGTATTTGCACAGTAACAATATTGCACAGTAACGAACGAGGGCCGAAAGGTTCCG
>OLVT01000414.1_pt1 | contig 46885 bp, 44 predicted proteins | sample 1673241 | NCBI WGS metagenome assembly OLVT01 (sample SAMEA3178936, study PRJEB25190) | human gut metagenome | biome: human gut; feature: human-associated habitat; material: faeces | place: Austria | collected 2013
ACCCCGAGATCATGAAGAAGGTCGCGGGCAATTCGCAGGTGCTGCCCGACGACGTGCCGCCGTCAAGCCTGGTCACCACCACCTATGACGAGGTCGCCGAAGAGGTCGGCGATCTGGCCCAAAGCGAAGAGGACGTGCTCATGTACGCCCTGTTCCCCAACGAGGCGCGCACCTTCCTGAGCAAGCACCGCGCATCCGAGAAAGTCGACTTCCTCATGCAGGAGGAGTCCAGCAATATCAAGGAGGACGATTACGTGGATATCAATCAGATTCGCGAATTGGTTCGCGTTGCCGAGGAAAGCGGCGTAGGCGAGATCGTGGTCGAGGACGGCGGTCAGCGCATCGCCGTGCGCATGCCCGGCGCTATGCCGGCAGCCGCACCGGTTGCAGCCGCTCCGGCGGTCGCCGCCGCACCCGCAGCTCCCGCAGCGGCACCTGCCGCCCCGGCCGCCGCTGCCGCCGAGCCCGAGCGTCCCGCCAACTGGTATGCCGTGAAGGCTCCCATGGTCGGCACGTTCTACGCTGCCCCCGCACCGGGCGAGCCCGCGTTCGTGAAGGTGGGCGATGAGGTTGCCGCCAACCAGACCCTGTGCATTGTCGAGGCCATGAAGCTCATGAACGAGATCACCGCCGAGGAGATGGGCACCGTCCGCGAGGTGTGCGTCAAGGACGCCGACCCCGTCGAGTTCGGCACCGTGCTGTTCTACATCGAGCCCCATTCCGTCCAGCCCGTCTCGGAGCAGTAACATGTTCAAGAAAGTACTCATCGCAAACCGCGGCGAGGTGGCCCTGCGCGTCATGCGCGCCTGCAAGGAGCTGGGCGTGAAGACCGTGGCGGTGTACTCTACCGAGGACGAGAACACCTATCCCGTGCAGTATGCCGACGAGAAGGTGTGCATCGGCCCCGCCCAGGCAACGAAAAGCTACCTGGTCATGTCCAATATCATCGCGGCGGCCACCATCACCGGCGCCGACGCCATCCACCCCGGCTACGGTTTCCTGGCGGAAAACGCTGACTTCGCCCGCGCATGCGCCGACAACGACCTGGTGTTCATTGGCCCTTCCGCCGAGTGCATCGAGCGCATGGGCGACAAGTCATCCGCCCGTGAAACCATGAAGGCCTGCGGCGTGCCCACCGTCCCCGGTTCCGATGGCTGCATCGATACCGTGGAGGAGGCTCGCCGGTTCGCCGAGAGCGTGGGCTATCCTGTGCTCATCAAGGCGACCGCCGGCGGCGGCGGCAAGGGCATGCGCGAGGTCCACGACCCCGCCGACCTTGAGTCGCACTACAAGGCCGCCCGCGCCGAGGCCGGCGCCGCGTTCGGCAACGACGAGGTCTACCTGGAGAAGCTCGTGCTGCGTCCGCGTCACGTCGAGGTGCAGGTGCTCGCCGACGACTTCGGCAACAACGTGGCCCTGTGCGAGCGCGACTGCTCCGTGCAGCGTCGTCATCAGAAGCTCATCGAGGAGGCGCCTTCTCCGGCGCTGACCGACGAGCTGCGCCGCGCTATGGGAGTTGCGGCCATCAAGGCCGTGCGCGCCGTGGACTACCGCAATGCCGGCACCATCGAGTTTCTGCTGGACACCACGGGCAAGTTCTACTTCATGGAGATGAACACGCGCGTGCAGGTGGAGCATCCGGTATCCGAGCAGATCACGGGCACCGACATCATCAAAGAGCAGCTGCGCATCGCATCCGGCGAGCCTATGAGCTGCGCCGATAGGGCCCCGTTCACGCCGTTCGGCCATGCTATGGAGTTCCGCATCAACGCCGAGGACCCCGAGCACGGCTTCCGTCCGTGCCCCGGCACCATCACGCGCTTCGAGCCCCCGGCGGGCCCGGGCGTGCGTGTGGAGGCCTACGTGCACTCCGGCTCGAAGATCAGCCCGTTCTACGACTCCATGGTGGCCAAGCTCATCGTGTACGGCCAGGATCGCGAGGAGTGCCTGGCGCGCGGCCGCCGCGCCCTTGACGAGTTCGTCATCGAGGGCATCCCCACCACGCTGTCGTTCCATCGCCGCGTGCTGGATAACCAGGTGTTCTGCGCCGGCGAAGCCACCACGGACTTCATCGAAACCCAGATGGGAGATGTGTTATGAGCGATTTGACCGTTGACGGCATGGCGCTTGCGCCGGGCGTCGTCGAGACCATCGTCTCCATCGCCGTGGCAGATGTGGACGGCGTCGCTAGCGTTGGCAACGCCCCCGCGGCAAGCCGCGGCATCCGCGGCGTGCTCGGCGGCAAGCCCTCCACGTCCGGTATCGAGATCGCAGCGGACGAAAACGACAAGCTGCAGATCTCGGTGCGCATCGACGTTTATTATGGACACGTGCTGCCCGACGTGGCGGCTGCGGTCCGCCAGTCCGTGGCGGACGCCGTGGCTAGCCAGGTAGGCGCGCAGGTTGGATCGGTCGACGTCTACATCGACGGCGTCCAGTTCAACCGTTAGGAATAAGAAGAAGCACAGGGGATTATTTGCACATGGCATCGAAAAGACACGAGCGCACGACGGCACGTCGCGTCGCGCTGCAGGTTCTGTACACCGCTGAGATCAAGGGCGCATCCGCAGCTCAGATCGTGGCTGAAGGCGTCTTCCCGTCCGAGGAGGGCCCGCTTTCGGAATATGCTCAGGACCTGGTGCGCGGCGTCGAGCAGAACCGCATCGTCATCGACGGCAGCCTGAAGGCCGCTGCGGAGAACTGGTCGCTGGGCCGCATGCCCATCGTCGACCGCTCCATTCTGCGCTTGGCCGCCTACGAGATCATGTTCGTTCAGGATGTGCCTACCAGCGTCGCCATCAACGAGGCGGTGGAGCTGGCGAAGGATTTCGGCGGCGAGGATGATTCCCCGCGCTTCGTCAACGGCGTGCTGGGCCGCATCGCCAAGGACATCGACGATGGGGTCGCTGCGGCTCCCGCAGGCGATGACCCGGCGCAGCCCCTGGTGCTGTAAGGGCGCGATTCGGTGGCATTGGAATCGTACGGGTCCTTCGAGGAGCTCAAAAGCCGCCTGGATGAGATCGTCGAAGCGGTAAACGATAAGGATTTACCCTTGGACCAGGCGCTTTCCCTGTATGAGGAAGCGGTTGGGCTGGGGCTTCGCGCAAGCGATCTGCTTGAGCAGGGCATCGACGAGGCCAGCGTCCAAGAGGCGCTGGCCTCCGAGGCCCCAGCAGGGCTTGCCGATGATTCGGCGCAACCCGCGGTATCTGCGGCGGGCGCGCATAAGGAAGGTCAAGCGGACGGCGGCGCGGCGCAGCAAGGCCAGGCCGCCGCTTCCGTCTAGGTCGCGCAAGGCGATCGGATGGCATGACAAAAGGAAAGGCGCAGCATGAGCGATAAGCGCATTCTGGACATAATCGCATCCCCTGCCGACCTGAAGCTCCTCAGCAATGAGGAGCTATCTATACTTGCGGGCGAGATTCGTCAGGAGATTGTGACCACCACCTCGAAAACCGGTGGTCATGTTGCCTCGTCGCTGGGTGCGGTCGAGATCATCCTGGCGCTGCACAGCCTGCTCGATTGCCCCAAGGACAAGATCGTGTTCGACGTGGGGCATCAGGCGTATGCGCACAAGCTGGTCACCGGACGTTTGAAGGATTTCGGCACGCTTCGCACCTATGGCGGTCTCTCCGGCTTCCCCAAGCCCAGCGAGAGCCCCTACGACGTGCATTATTCCGGGCACGCATCCGACTCGCTTTCGGTGGCGCTCGGCTTGGCGGAGGCCCGCGATCTGGCGGGTGCCGACCAGAAGATCGTCGCGCTCATCGGCGATGCGGCGCTTTCCGGCGGCATGGCCTTCGAGGCGCTGAACAACATCGGCCAAGCTCAAACGCCCATGGTCATCATCTTGAACGACAACGAGATGTCCATCTCGCACAACGTTGGTGCGCTCATGAAGCATTTGGGTTACATGCGCGCATCGTCGCAGTACCGCCAAGCGCGCGACAACGTGCAGGAGCACCTGGAGAGCAGCGGACCGGTGGGCAAGGCCATCACCAACTTCGGCCGCAGCATGAAGGAATCGATGAAGCAGTTCGTCATTCCCCATTCTATGATCTTCGAGCAGCTGGGCATCGTATGCACGGCGCCGATCGACGGGCACAACATCGCGCAGTTGCGGGAAACGCTGCGAGCCGTGCTGAATGCCGACGGCCCGGTGCTTATGCATGTGGTCACGCGCAAAGGCCAAGGTTATATGCCCGCTGTGCGCAATCCCGAGAAGTTCCACGGCATCGCGCCCTACAACATCGCAACCGGCGAGGTCATCAAGTCGGGCAAGCCCTCCGCGCCGAAGTACACCAACGTGTTCGGCAAGGCATTGGTCGCCGAGGCGCAGAACAATGCCGACATCGTGGCCATCACCGCCGCCATGAAGGGCGGCACCGGCCTAGATGAGTTCGCGGAGAAGTTCCCGAAACGCTTCGTGGACACCGGCATTTGCGAGGAGCATGCTGTCGGTTTCGCCGGCGGCTTGGCGGCAAACGGCAAGAAACCCGTGGTGGCGCTGTATTCCACGTTCATGCAGCGCGCCATCGATCAGATGATCATCAACGTGGCGCTGCCGAAGCTTGATGTCGTCTTCGCTATCGACCGTGCCGGCATCGTCGGTGCCGACGGCCCCACGCACCATGGCGTGTTCGACCTGGTGTACGCCCGCATGGTGCCCAACATGCGCGTGCTGGCGCCTTCGAACGAGGCCGAGCTCGTGCATGCGTTGCATACAGCGCTTGCGATGGGCGGCCCGTTCGCCATCCGCTATCCGCGCGGCGAGGGCGAGGGCGTTCCGCTGCCCGAGGCTGCCGAGGTGCTGCCGGAAGGAAAGGGGCGTGTGGTACGCGAAGGCGATGACGTTGCCATTTTGGCGTTCGGCCGCATGGTCGGCCAGGCTTTGGGCGCTGCCGATACGCTTGCCGAGCAGGGGGTTTCCGCTCGCGTAGTGGACATGCGCTGGGTCAAGCCGCTGGATGTGCAGGCTATTCAAGCTGCCGCCGAAACGAAGCTGGTCGTCACGGTGGAGGAGGGCGTTATCGCAGGCGGCGCCGGTGAAGGCGTGCTCGGCGAGATGGCCCGCATGGGCTTACACACCCCGGCTTTGAACCTGGGCATCCAGGATGCGTTCGTCACTCAAGGCGGGGTAGGGCAGCTGCTTCACGAACAAGGGCTTGATGCCGAAGGCATTGCTGCCAGCGTGCAAGAGCGCTATCGGGCATTGTAGCCCGCGGTTCCGTTAAGTTCGCAAACAACGAAAGGCCCCACGTCATTCGAGGTCCGCTCAAGCAAGTTGAGTCAGGTGCGCTTGCATTGCCGACAAGGTTGGCGAACGGAATCGAAGGCGTGGGGCCTTTTTCGCTGCAAGGCCATAAAGGCTTCACGGCAGATAGGCGAAAGCGCTTACGCTTCCTTTTCCATCACGTAATCATCCATGGCAAACCCGTTGCCGATATCGTTCTTGATGGATTCGATGGTGACGAATCCTTTGCCGTAGTAGGCTCGAATACCCAGGTCGTTCTGCTTGTTCACGGTCAGATACATGCTATGCAGATCGCGAGACCGGCATAAGTCGGTATAGAATCCGATGATCTGCGAAGCATAATGCTTGCCGCGCTCCTCGGCCAGCAGATAGATCTTCGAAATGAAGTAGCGGCTGGTCTCGGGTTCCTCGCAGCCGCCGGTGTAGCCAACGGTTTTGCCAGCTTCGTCAATCACGAACCAGTATTCGTAGGCATGCTCGGTCATGTCTCGCTTGATGGCTTCCAGGCTTTGAAACTTTTCGACCATGTAATCGGTTTGCGCATCGCCGATGATCGCGGGCCAGTATTCGTGCCAAATCTCGTCGGCAAGCTTCGCCAGCTTTTCCTGATCTTCATCCGTTTCAACGGCAACGAATCGCACGCCCATAAGCTCGTTCCTTTCAACAAAGTTCGCCTGTTTCCACATTGTAACACCCGCGTCTCACGCTCGTTACAAAGCGTTTCCCAGAGCGTTAACAATGGCATATTGCGCAAAAGGCCAGGTCAATCAGTGGCAGTATCGAATGCGTAAGAAAAAGGTGCTCAGAGGAAATGGGTATCGGAAAGCGAAGGAGGTAGCGTGATGTATGACACGGGTTCAACGGCATTCATGCTGGTATGCGCCATGCTCGTCTTGCTCATGACGCCAGGCTTGGCGTTTTTCTATGGAGGCCTGTCGCGTCGAAAGAACGTTGTGAATACGATGATCATGGTATTCTCGGCCATCGGCATCGTGGCGATCACGTGGACGATCTGCGGCTGGTCGCTGGCGTACGGCGGGGACGGCTCAAGCCCGTTCTTCGGAGGCTTCGATCAGCTTGGCTTCCTGGGCGGCGTGACCGATATGCTCGCCGAGGCCGAGGTGGTTCCGGAGGATGCGGCGTATCCGACCATCATCGACTTCATCTTCCAGATGGCGTTCTGCATGATCACCACCGCCATTATCACGGGCTCTCTTGCCGGCCGTATGAAGTTCGGCGCGGTGTGCGCATTCGTGGCAGTGTGGACCATCGTGGTGTACCCGCCGCTCGCCCATATGGTTTGGGGCGGTGACGGCAGCCTTATCGGCGACACCATCGGCGCGCTCGACTTCGCAGGCGGCGATGTCGTGCACATTTCCTCTGGCTTGACCGGCCTTATCCTGTGCCTCATGCTCGGCAAGCGCAAGGGCTTCGGCATGATGAGCTACCGTCCGCATAACGTGCCGTTCGTGGCCTTGGGCGCAGCGCTTCTGTGGTTCGGCTGGTTCGGCTTCAATGCCGGTTCCGAGTTCGTGGCCGACGGCGTTGCGGGTCTGGCCCTGATCAACACCGTGGTCGCCTCCGGCGCGGCGCTCGTCTCCTGGATGATCGTCGAGCGCGTGAAGGTGGGCAAGCCCACGCTCGTCGGCGCCGCCACCGGCCTTGTCGCCGGCCTGGTCGTCATCACCCCGGCTGCGGGCTTCGTCGAGCCCTGGGCCGCGATCATCATGGGCCTGATCGTCTCTCCCATCTGCTACTTCGCCATCTCGTTCTGCAAGGCCAAGATCGGCTACGATGACGCGCTCGACGCTTTCGGTTGCCATGCGGTCGGCGGTATCGTGGGCGGCATCTGCACCGGCATCTTCTGCGTGCCCGAGCTGTCCTGGACCGACTTCGGCGGCCTTCTGTACACCGGCGATGTGAGCCTGCTGTGCAGCCAGATCGCCGGCATCGCCATCACCATCGTGTTCGTCGGCATTCTCGATGTAGTGCTCGCCTTCATCGTGAAGGCCTGCTTCAAGGGCAGCCTGCGCGTCAGCGAGGAGAAGGAAGCCCAGGGCCTCGACATTGCAGCCCACGGCGAATCCGCGTACCCTGCATACATCGGCCTGGACTAAGCTGCGGCTAGCATTGGAAGGAGTTGAACCATGAAGAAGATCACCGCTATCGTTCGCCCTGAAAAGCTCGAGCCGCTCAAGGATGCCCTGTTCGAGGCGAAGGTTTCGGGCATGACAATCTCGCAGGTGCAAGGCTGCGGGTCCCAGCATGGCTGGAAGGAGTACTACCGCGGCACCGAGGTGCTCCTGAACATGGTGCCGAAGGTTAAGTTCGAGATCATCTGCGACGATACCGAGGTTGATGCGCTCATCGACGTCATCAGCGCCACCGCTCGAACCGGCAACGTGGGAGACGGCAAGATCTTCGTCTTCCCGGTCGACGAGGTGGTGCGCATCCGCACCGGCGAGCGAGGAGACGAGGCGATCTAGCCGTTGGCGGCTGGTTGCGAATGCGATGCGCTCATAAGGAGCTCGAAGGCCTCCCGTTTCTGGAAATGGGAGGCCTTCTTATGTGTGCGGGCCCATCGAGGGATCGAGGGAACTGCAAACCTGTTTGGAGCATAGGAGCCATCCCGTCTCCCGGAACGAGTGAAATGGGATTGCTCCTATGCTTGCCGCTTTCCACGGAACCGCGGCGATTGCGAATTGGCTTGGAGCTTGAGCTTCCCTTCTCCCGCTTTCGGGGGCAGGGATGCTTCTTTCTTCCGCAATACCCGATGGAATGGTTGTGAGCGAATTGCACAAGGTTTACTAGCGATATACAATCCTATTAAGCATAAAATTTGGCAAGAAGGATAGGAGCAACGCGATGACTGCGAACGTTCAGGTTCAGAGCCCGCGCGGCTCGCGCAACACCAAGCAACGCGCGGTGGTGCTCGATGCGGTGCGCTCGCTGCACAACCATCCGACGTCGGCGGATATCTATGACATGGTTCACCGCGATCATCCAAACGTGTCCCGCGCCACCGTGTACCGCAACTTGAGCGTGCTGTCCGAGCGCGGCGAGGTGTTGCGCATCCCCGTGCCCAACGCGGCGGACCGCTACGACTTCCGCTGCGATAACCATTTCCATGCGAAGTGCAGCCGTTGCGGCGGCGTCTTCGATATCGAGACCGAGGGGGTCGATCCCTTTGCGCGTATCGTGAACGATTACGGGTTCGAGGTAACGGGCTTCGACCTGGCGTTTTCCGGCGTGTGCCCTGATTGCCGCCGCAATAGCGGGGAATAGCGCATAGCGCGTTGGTTCTCGTCCTCCAATCTGGTTGTTTAGGGGGGGCTTAAGCTCGAAACGGCCGGTCATCGCGCAGCGCGTGGCCGGAGAGCAAGGCGGCGGTGCAAGGGCGTGAAGCGAAGGCTTGCCATTCCGCGTAGAAATCGTGCAGGGCGGAACGCTGTTGGAAAATAGTGGCTTGGAAGCCACATTGCGCGTGGTATACTCGATTGGCTTATGGGAAGGTCCCGTAAGCATTGGTAATGTAGGCCCCCGAGACATGTTTGTTGCACTGCTAAAAGGGAGCATCTCCTGCAAGCGAACATGGTTTATGTAGCAATCATTCATGACGAAGGGTCCCCGGCAAAGTATGGAAGGGGTCCGTTTTGACCGACATCAAGAACACGTCCGTCATCGACTTCGAGGACATCTCCGACGATCAGATGAACCAGATGATCGACGGCACGCTGACCGAGTTCGACGAGGGCGACCTGGTCAACGGCACGGTTGTCAAGATCGAGCATGACGAGGTGCTGGTGGACATCGGATTCAAGTCCGAGGGCGTTGTGCCCGTCCGCGAGCTGTCCATCCGCAAGGACGCCGATCCGTCCGAGATCGTCAATCTCGGCGACGAGATCGAGGCTCTGGTCCTGCAGAAGGAGGACAAGGACGGCCGTCTGATCCTGTCCAAGAAGCGTGCCGAGTACGAGCGCGCCTGGATCAGCGTCGAGGAGAAGTTCAAGGCTGGCGAGACCGTCACCGGCGAGGTTATCGAGGTTGTCAAGGGCGGCCTGATCCTGGACATCGGCCTGCGCGGCTTCCTGCCTGCGTCTTTGGTCGACCTGCGTCGCGTCAAGGACCTGGACATGTACCTGCACACCGAGATCGAGGCCCGCGTCATCGAGATGGACCGCAACCGCAACAACGTTGTCCTGTCCCGTCGCGTGCTGCTTGAGGAAGGCCGCAAGAACGAGCGCGCCGAGATCCTCTCCAAGCTGTCCAAGGGCATGCGCCTCAAGGGCACGGTTTCCAGCATCGTCGACTTCGGCGCCTTCGTTGACCTGGGCGGCATCGACGGTCTGGTCCACATCTCCGAGCTGTCCTGGAACCACGTCAACCATCCGTCCGAGGTCGTCAAGGTCGGCGACGAGGTCGAGGTCGAGGTTCTGGACGTCGATCTGCAGCGCGAGCGCATCTCCCTGGGCCTGAAGCAGACCACCGAGGATCCGTGGATTAAGCTGGTCGAGAGCTACCCGGTCGGCTCCATCGTCGACGGCAAGGTCACCAAGACCGTTCCGTTCGGCGCCTTCGTCGAGCTGGGCCAGTCCATCGAGGGCCTGGTGCACATCTCCGAGATGGCCATGCGCCACATCGACACGCCTGCTCAGGTCGTCAAGCCCGGCGACATGGTCAAGGTCAAGGTCATGGAGATCAACCCCGACCGTCGTCGCATCAGCCTGTCCATGAAGGCTGCTGCTGCTGAGATGGGCTTCGAGATCCCCGTGGACGAGTCCATCCAGGTTGAGGAGAAGCCGGCCAAGAAGCGCGAGAAGAAGGCTGACAAGCCCGCTGAGGAGCAGGCTGAATAAGCTGACCTAAGCCTCAAGCTTTAAGCTGAAGCATGAATCCTGCAAGGCCCCTGGCGTACGCCAGGGGCCTTGTTGCGTTTGCGGACGATCTTCGGTGCTTGCCTCTCAACGCAAATCGGGCCGCAATCGTGATGCGTTGATTCGCATACGATTGCGGCCCGAAATCGTTCGGTTCGCACGCCCGTCGGCCAGGATGCGCCTATTCCTGCGGGTGTTGTTCCCCTAGGCTGTTGGCTATGTTGGCGGCAATGGAGGCCACGGCTGCCTGTTGCGCCGCGATGGATTTCGAGGTTGCGGCTTCCATGGGCGTTTCCGCGTGCGCTACCTGGTCGCCTTCCTTATGCTCGGGCAGAAGGCTTCCGATGGCGTCGTGGACCATATCGATATAGGCTTGAGCGCCTTCCGAGGACAGATGCGTGCCGTCGCCGTCGAACCAGGTGCCATGCGATGCGCTCAGGCTGTACCAGTCGATTACCTGCACGTTGCCGTAACGCTCGGCGGCACGATCGAGCGCGGCGTTCGTCTCCGCCATCCAGCTTTGCGGGCTGCGGGTGTTCACGAAGAACACGTGCTTGTCGGTGCCCACCACGCCAAGCAGGTCGTCCACCTGCTCATCGGTGGCCTGCCCGTTCGTTCCCAGGGCGAACACCACCACATCGCCCACGATGTCCTGCTCGGCATAGGAGCGGTACACCTCCTCGCCGACGGTGAGCTGACGGTTCACGGCGGCATCGATGGCGCCGTAGGGGAACGTTTCGGTGAAGTTGGGGATGGCGCGAACCGATACGGAGTCGCCGATCATGAGCACGTCGAGCTTGGGCTTCTCGGCTGCTGCGGTGGTGCCCGACGTATCTGCAGGCAAGCCTGCGACATGCGCTGATTCGTCCTTCAGCAGATCGCCGCCCTCAAGCGCGGAAGTGTCGGGTACGAAGATCAGCCCGCCGATGCAGACGATGGTGAGCACGGAGGCCGCCGCAGTGGGCAGGGCATGGGTGCGAAGCCAGTCGGCAAGCAGGATCTGGCCGCTGCGCACATCGCCTACGAACTTTCCGATGGCGCCATGGCGGATGGGGTCTTCCACGAACTTGTAGGAGAACCATGAGATGGCGAAGATGATGGCGAGCTCGACTAGGTACATCCACCACGGGGTGCCGTCGATGTTGCTGCGCGGGTTCATAAGCAGAAGGATGGGGTAGTGCCACAGGTACATTCCGTAGGAGTGCAGGCCGATCCACACGAGCGGTTTTGCGGCGAACACCTTCGCCAACAGGCTAGACGGGTGCACGATGACGGCGATGATGACCATGGTGATCACGGAGGCGAGCAGGATGCCGCCGCGGTACATGAACGCCGACGTACCCTCGATGCCCGCCATCATGGCCACCAGGCCTATAAGCGCGATGCCGCCCACGGCGTCGAGCGCCAGCCGCACGTTGCGGTCCAAGTGGATCTCGTTGTTCGCGCCAAGCTGGTTCGATGGCCATACGAAAGCAAGCCATGCGCCGATGAGCAGGCTGAACGCGCGGGTATCGGTTCCGTAGTACACGCGGGAGGGGTCGGCGTCGGGGTTGAATAGAAGCGCCATCTCAAGGGCGGACGCTAGGGCGAGCACGAAGGTGGCGTTGCGCATATGGGTGCGCTTCACGCCGAACTTGTGCGCAAGGATGAGCACCACGGGCCAAACCACGTAGAACTGCTCCTCGATGGCCAGCGACCAGAAATGCGTGACGGGGCTGGGGGCGCCCAGGGCGTCGAAGTAGGATACGTCGCGCAGGATGTACCACCAGTTGGTCACCCAGCAAAGCGCCGCCCACATGTCTTCGCGCAGCTTCGTGAGCAGGCTGTGATCGAATAACGTGCAGAGCACGGCGGTGACTATGATGACGAAGGCGATGGCCGGGAACAGGCGTTTCACGCGGCGTAGCCAGAACTGCGGCAGGTCGATGGTGCCCGTGGAATCCCATTCGATGAGCAGCAGGCTGGTGATCAGGTAGCCCGACAGCACGAAGAACACGGTGACGCCGAGCAAGCCGCCGGGCATCCAGGCCATGCCCATGTGATAGGCGATGACGCCGAGCACGGCAAGTGCTCGCAGGCCGTCGAGGGCGGGGATGTAACGTGATTTTTTCCGCTTAGGCTGTTCTACGCTGCCGGATGCGCGCGAGGTTCGCGGCGATGCGCCGTGCGCGCCGCCGTGGCGGCCGTTCGTTGCGGCGTTTGCCCGGCGGGCGTCGTGCGATGCGGCGGCAGAGCTGCTTGCGGCATGGCCGTGCACATTGGAACGGTGTTGCGTGTAAGAATCTGATGTGGGGCCTGCGTATGCGCTTCGCGAGCGGCTGCGTGCATGGCTCCCAGCCGGCGTTTCCGGCATGATAGTTCCCTTCTCATCTGCTGCGCTCCCTTAATCCGCAGCACATCGCCTCAGTATACCAGTGCCGCCTACCGTAACCTGTTGGCAAATGATGGCACGTGCCGTCCGTTTCGGCTGTGCGGTGCGTGTATCATATGAAGGAGATATGCGTGAAGGTAACGCTGCGATGCCGACAAAGGAGGCAGGCATGGGTATGAAGAAGCTGTTCGTCATCGGCGGCATGGGCGCCGGCAAGTCGACGGCCCGCAAGGTTCTGGCCGAGCAGGGAGTCCCGTACATCGACCTCGACAAGGTCGGTCACGACGTATTGCTGTGGGATACGGTCAAAGACGACCTGGTAGAGGCGTTCGGCGCCGATATCCTGGGCGCTGACGGCCAAATCGTGCGCTCGAAGGTGGCGGCGAAGGCCTTCGCCACGCCGGCGGAGACGCGCAAGCTCAACCGCATCACCATGCCGCGCATCGAGGAGGCGTTCACCGATCAGCTCGACGAGCTTGAGCGCCAGGGTAACAAGGCCGTGGTGGTGGAGTATTCCGTGTTCAAGAACCGCCAGGTGTCCATGGCCAACGGCGCCGATGTGGTTATCGCCGTGCTCGCCCCGCTCGACGACCGCATCGAGCGTGCCGTTGCAGGCGGCTGGGACGAGCAGGACGTGCGTCGCCGCATCGCCCGCCAGATCAGCGACGCGGACCGCATCGAGCAATCCGACGTGGTTTTCAACAACGACGGCACGCCCGAGCAGCTGCGCGAGCAGGTCGAGCAGTGGTGGCGTGAGTACAGCAAGACGCTTGACTAGGGCGGCATCGCGCTGATGGGCGCGATTGTTCGGAACGTTGCGGGCCCCTGCGGCGCGTCACCTGGTTTTGCCGGGCGCCGCGTGTTGCAGGGGCCTTTTGCGTTGCCATATATGTGAAGCGAAAACGTACACTTGTTCTTTTCCGTATGCCGTGATAGACTTCGGGCACTGATTCGAAGGAAGCGCCTGCGAAGGACGTGATTGCATATGAGCAGCCATCTGAAGAACATCGAGGGTATGGCAATGGAGGGCAAGTTGCCCGAAGTGCGCCTTGCGAACACGCCGTTTCGAGCGGTCAGCCCTTATGAGCCTTCAGGCGATCAGCCGCAAGCCATCAAGAAACTTGCACAGGGCGTTGAGGAGGGGCTGCGGTATCAAACGCTTCTGGGCGTCACGGGGTCGGGCAAAACGTTCACCATGGCGAAAACCATCGAGGCGGTGCAGCGCCCCACGCTTGTCATGGCGCCGAACAAGACGCTTGCCGCTCAGCTTGCAAGCGAGCTGAAGGAGTTCTTCCCCGACAACGCCGTGGTGTATTTCGTCAGCTACTACGATTATTACCAGCCCGAAGCGTACGTGCCCTCGTCGGACACGTTCATCGAGAAGGACGCCTCTATCAACGAGGAGGTGGAGAAGCTGCGCCATGCCGCCACCAGCGCGCTCCTTTCCAGGCGCGACGTGATCGTGGTGGCGTCGGTCAGCTGCATCTACGGTATCGGCAGCCCCATGGATTACGCGGGTATGGCCGTGTTCGTGGACAAGCAGAAGGAAATGGATCGCGATCAGATGATCCATGACCTTATCGACATCCAGTACGACCGCAACGACTACGAGCTGAAACGCGGCACGTTCCGCGTGCGCGGGGATAACCTCGATGTGTTCCCGCCGTACGCGGACAATCCAGTGCGCGTGGAGTTCTGGGGCGATGAGATAGAGCAGATTTCCGAGATCGACAACGTCACGGGCGAGGTGTTGCAAGCTTATGAGGCCCTGCCCATCTGGCCGGCCTCCCATTACGTGACGGCGCGCCCGAAGATGGAGCACGCTATCCAAACCATCCAAGAGGAGCTGCGCGAGCGTCTGCAGCAGTTTAAAGAGGAGGGCAAGCTGCTTGAGGCCCAGCGGCTGGAGATGCGTGTGAACTACGATCTTGAGATGCTGGAGACCATGGGCTTTTGCAGCGGCATCGAGAACTACTCCCGGCATTTGGACGGGCGCGAGCCCGGAGAGCCCCCGTACACGCTCATCGACTATTTCCCGGACGATTTCCTGTGCATCATCGACGAGAGCCATGTGACGGTGCCCCAAATCCGCGGCATGCATGAGGGCGACCGCAGCCGCAAGATCACCTTGACCGAGCATGGGTTCCGGCTACCCAGCTGTTTGGATAACCGTCCGCTGCGTTTCGACGAGTTCGAGGAGCGCGTGCCGCAGTTCATCTACGTGTCGGCAACGCCCGGCGATTACGAGCTGAAGGTCAGCCAGCAGCAGGTGGAGCAGATCATCCGCCCCACGGGCCTTCTGGACCCCGAGATCATCGTGCGCGGCAGTGCAAGCCAGATCGACGACATCATCGACGAGGCGAAGGAGCGCGCCGACCGCAACGAGCGTGTGCTCATAACCACGCTTACCAAGAAGATGGCAGAAGACTTGACCGACCACCTCTTGGACCGCGGTTTACGCGCCCGCTACATGCACAGCGACATCGGCACGCTTGAGCGCGTGGACATCCTGCGCGATCTGCGTTTGGGCAAGTTCGATGTGCTGGTGGGAATCAACCTGCTGCGCGAGGGCCTGGACTTGCCCGAGGTAACGTTGGTAGCCATCCTCGACGCCGACAAGGAGGGCTTCCTGCGAAACCAGCGCAGCCTGATCCAGACCATTGGCCGCGCTGCTCGTAACGCGAACGGCCAGGTGATCATGTATGCCGACAAAACCACTGACTCCATGGACCTGGCGATCTCCGAAACGCGGCGCCGTCGTAGCATCCAGATGGCCTATAACGAAGAGCACGGCATCACGCCCAAAACGGTCACGAAGGCGGTCGTGGACATCATGAGCTACGTGCATGGGGAAATGGGCGATGTGTCATCCGAGCAGGTGAACATGCAGCTTGCCGAGCTGTCGCGCGAAGAGGTGCTGCGCGTTATCTCCAGCATGGAGGAAGATATGGCGGAGGCGTCGCGCAATATGGATTTCGAAGAAGCGGCGCGCTTGCGAGACGAGGTGGTGCGCCTGCGCGCCGGCGTGGAGGGCGAAAGCGAGGCGGATGTGCTCAAGGACCTGAAGAAGAGCGCGCGCAAGGGCAGCGCCTTCGGCAATCGCAAGAACGCGGCGTACGGCAGCTCGCGTCGGTCGTAGAACCATGCTGTCCGTCGACCGTGGGTTGATGGGCACGGCGGTGACGGCTTGCTTGCTCAGCGCAGGGCGCTGGTGGCAACTCGCTTGCCGCGCATGCTATGGAGCGGGGCAATGGCGAGAGCGGTTGCATGGCATTTGTCGCGGCTACGGCTTGTGCGGCGCAGGGCGCTGGCAGTAGTCCCCCTTGCCGCACGTGCCCCGGCGTGGAGTAGTGGTGGGGTGTCTGCTTAGCATTTAGCTTAGCTGCGGCGGTAACTTGCGCTGCGCAGGAGGGGGTTGGCGTGTTTGAAGATGCCGCATACGGTTCGCAAGGCGCCGCCATTACCTTTTATCTATTCAGGAACGTTTTGGTTGAGGCTGCCGGTGCGATAGCCGTCGGCATCAACGGTCACGTAGGCGAACCCTGAATCGTGTATGCGCTCGGTCAGGTCGGTGGATATCAGTGCGTCCATAAGCGCCGCTCGCTGGTCGGGTGCCACTTCGATGCGTGCAAGGTCCCCATGGGCGCGGCAGCGTATCTGGGGAAAGCCCGCGTCCATAAGCGCATCCTCGGCATGCTCGACGGATCGAAGCTTGTCGGCGGTGATGGCCTCGTTGTAGGGGATGCGGCTTGCAAGGCACGCGTAAGAGGGTTTGTCCCAGGTTGGAAGGCCAAGCTTGTGGGATAGGGCGCGAACATCGCTTTTCGATAAACCTGCTGCCAGCAAGGGGCTGTCCACCTTCAGCTCGCCAAGAGCTTTAAGCCCAGGGCGGTAATCGCCCAGATCGCTGGTGTTGGTTCCTTCGGCCACGTAGGGTATTCCCAGGCGCGCGGCTTGATCCATGATGCGAGCGAACAATGCGCTTTTGCAGAGGTAGCATCGATCTGCGGGGTTTTCGGCGAAGCCGGGTATGGTCAAGGCGTCGACGTCCATCACCACATGGCGGATGCCCCGTTTGGCGCAAAAATCGCTGGCTTCGCGAACCTCTCGTGCGGGAATCATCTGCGCGCGGGCGGTGATGGCGACGGTGTTGTCGCCTAGCACATCGGCGGCAACGCTTAGCAGCAGGGTGGAGTCCACTCCGCCGGAAAACGCTACGGCAACCGCTCCCAGTTTTGCCAGATGCTCTTTCAGCGCGTCGTGCTTCTTGGAAAGCTCGGCGGGAAGCGGAGCGGGGGTGTCGGTGCTCATGGGGGACCTTTCGCGTTGCAGGTGGTTTCATTACACACGCTAGCACATGAAGTTAGCTTCAGGTTTTGCCGAGCTGCGAGATTTCGCGTTTAGAGCATATCGGTGAAGCGCAGGTTCATGTCGACGGGGGTGGAGATGCCGGCAACGCTGCCGGTGTTGCTGTACTGCCACAGCGCGAAATCGAACTGCCCGGAGGGCTGCAGCGCGTTGTATTCGGCGAACCAGACGGGGCGATCGCCTAGGCTATCCAGGTTCATGCGGGCGATATCCACTTTGTTGCCATACACCATGGAGCGGTAACCTGCTTGCTCGATGCGTTGGCAGAACGCCAGCGCAGCTGCGGTGAGGGTGTCCCGGTCCACGTTATTGCCGCGTGCGTTCACCGTCGTATCCTTCTCGTGGTCGAAGGTTATGGGAAGGTCGAGCTTGCGGCCGCCAAGCTGGTCAAGCACGAAGTCGGCCTCTTCCTGCGCCTCCTCGGCGCTGGTGGCTTGCGAGTAAATGTACACGCCGGTCTGCAAGCCGGCATCTGCTGCTCCTGCAAGGTTCTCATTCAGGCGGCCGTCCGCGAACAGACCGCCCTCGGTGGTGCCGCGGTAGCCGGCTCGCACAAAGGCGAACTGGATTCCATCGCTTGCAACCTGCTCCCAGTCGATGGCGCCTTGCATTTCGGACACGTCGATTCCCGTCTGCGACTTCTCGACCCCGTTTTCAGAGTATGAGAACCTGCCGTTTTGCTGGGAGAGCCCCGAGAAGTCATACGGGCTGACGTAGGGTTGCTTTGTGTTGGCCGAACGGGAGTTTTCTTCTTGCGACGAGCCGTTGAGCAGCGCCGATGTTGCGTTGCATGCCGACACGCCGACGGCAATGAGCGCAAGCGCGAACGCAAGGATGACGAACGGCTTGCGGGCGCCGGCGTGACGGCGCGGGCGCTGCTGAGGGCGGGCCGATCCGGGCCTCATGGATGCGTTGCGCGTCGACGGAGAGGTGCGGGATCGCACGCATGCATTTCGCGCCGATGGTGAGCTTTGAGGCCGCGTGGATGCGTTACGCGTTGGCGAAGAGGTGCGGGGCCGTGCAGGGTCGCTGCTCATTGATGATGAGACGCGGGGCTTCGTGGGCGTGTTGCGCGTTGATGATGGGATTCGGGCGGGTTGCCCATTGCGGTTTCTGCTATTCATAGGCGCTATGGTAGCAAACGGCGTGGGGCCCGGGGCGCCCGTCCATGGTTTGAACGTGGGGTTTTCAAATGCCGCTCATAGTGATTTCCCGCCGCTGACGCACGTTAACGGCGTTAATCCAATTGATACTAACTTACTTCTAATATGCTCGTCTCATAATTGGTTTTCAGCCTGATACGCACGCTCTCGCAGGTGTTTTCGTGCGTGATTTCGGGATGCTTGCGCATGTGCGCAAGCAAGCGGGTGTTCGTCTCGTTGGGGAAGCGGGGCGCGACAAGGTGAGGATGGGACGCTACGATGATGGTTTCGACAAGGGGACGGTACGCCCTCAGGCTTATGATCGATATCGCCAAGCAGGGGGAGGCGGGCGCGCTTGTCACTATGAGGCAAGCCGCGCAACGTCAGGGGCTTTCCGTCAAGTATTTGGAGCAGCTGGGCGGCGTTCTCGTGCGCGCCGGGGTGCTGAAGAGCATTCGCGGCGTGAGCGGCGGATATTATCTGGCCAAGCCCGCCGATCAGATCCGCATCGGCGACGTGCTGCGCGCTACGGAGGGTTCCTGCATGCCGGTCGCATGCGTGGACGATGAGGGCAAATGCGATCTTGCGGGCTGCTGCGAGGCGCGCGGCTTCTGGCGGGGGATGGGCAATGCCATCAACGCCTATATCGACCGTATCACGCTTGCCGATGTGCTGGAAGGCAACGTGGAGGCATAGCCGATTCCAGGTGGTGCGATTCATCATCGGAAACCGGTGCCGGCAAACGCGACGGGCTGCAGCTTGCAAGCTGCAGCCCGTCGTTTTCGTTCAACCATGTCCTTTGGCTATGCGTGCGCGAGAAGCCATGGTTGGGTTGTCGCGCACGCGTCTCGCTACATGAAGGAGCTTTCGGCAGGGTGTCGGCGATGGCAGGCTGCCGATGCCCGGCCCGGAAGCGCGGCGACGGGCTGCGATGTAACGTTTGCGGCCCGTCGCCATTGTTGGCGCTATTCCTCGTCGAGCGCGGTCTGCTTGATGCGGGCCGCCAGGTCGGCGCCGCGGTCGCCGAACAGAAGCGCGCTGTTGTGCTTGAAGAAGCGCTCGCTTCCGTGGGCGTTGATGAACGCCATGCTGTAGCGGTTTGCGGAGAGGTCGGTGATGAGCAGCAGCATCTCCTGGCCCTCGCCAAACGCTTGCTCGGCGAACGCCAATGCGCGGTCAAGGGCCTGCTCGCCCTGCTCAACGCGGCTCTCAAGCCCGCCGAGCATCTTGGAGAACGCTTCCTTGACCTGGTCGAACGTAAGGGCCCCGGTTTGCGCTCCCAGGTGCTGCGCCTGTTGGAGCATGTCGATTGCGCGCTCGTAGGAGCGATACTTCTGCTCGGACAGAAGCCCGCTTGCGCGGTCGGTGCGCAGCAGACGGCGCACCTCGGCTTCCTGCGCGCGCACCTCCTCGGCGGCATCGGCGGCGCCGGCGGCGTCAAGCTTGTCGCGCATGGCTGCAAGGCGCGGGTGCGCGAACTCCACGGCGCCCTCCTCGAGCACCGCCTCGCGCAGCACGCCCGCAAGCGCGTCGGAGAGCAAGCCCACTACCGATACGCGCTCATCGAAAGGCGCGGCCTGGGCGCGCTCGACCACTTCGGGGCCGGCCGTGCCTGCAAGCACGCGGTCCACCTGGTAGTCGGCGCGATACTTCGTGAACAGGTCGTAGTACACGGCGAAACGCTTGGCGATCTGGGGCGCCTGCACGTATTGGCCGATGAGCACCTCGTCGACGGGCAGGTCCTGCGCCTCGTAGAGCCTGATGGCGCTCGACAGGTCGTCCCAGCCGCGGGCCGTGACGAATTCCTTGCCGTCGGGCGTGGTCTCCAGGTGGTAGAAGTGGTCCTGTTCGACGTCAAGGTAGGTGATGACCGCCGGATGCACGCCGTGGCCGAGCGCATAATCGCGCCATGCCTGGAAGTCCGGCTCCACGTCGAGGCGCTTCAAGCGGTCCCACGTTGCCAGGTCGAAGTCGCGCGCCGTGCGGTTGTATTCGGGCGGGTTGCCCGCCGTCACCACGATCCAGCCCTCGGGGACCTTGTGGCGGCCGAACACCTTGTACTGCAGGAACTGCAGCATGGCCGGCGTGAGCGTTTCCGATACGCAGTTGATCTCGTCAAGGAACAGGATGCCCTCGCGATGCCCCGTCTGCTCGATGGCGTCGTAAACCGCGGCGATGATCTCGCTCATGGTGTATTCGGACACGTCGTAGGTTTTCCCGCCGTATTCCTTCTGGGCGATGAACGGCAGGCCCAACGCGCTTTGGCGCGTGTGATGGGTCATGGAGTAGGAAACGAAGCCCACCTCAAGCTCTTGTGCGATCTGCTCGACGATGGCGGTTTTGCCGATGCCGGGCGCGCCCAGCAGGAAGATGGGGCGCTGGCGCTGCGGCGGCAGGGCGTAGCCGCCGAACTCGTCTTTGGCGAAATACGCCTGCATGGTGTACTTGATCTGCTGTTTCGCCTGTTGGATGTCCATGGCTGCTCCTTGCTCGATGGGGTGGTGCTAGGCCAGGTCGCCGGCCTGCTCGGTAAACGTTTCGTCGAGGACGGCCTTCATGGCCCAGGGCGGCACCGGCGCGCTTGCGTCGGCGGTTTCGGCGTCGGGGAACACGAAGGCGGTATCGAAGGACGGCTTGTGGGCAGAGTAGGTGCCTTGGCCGTCGGTGAAGTAGAGAAGGCCGCCGAGGTTTTGGAACTCGCCTCGTTCAAGCGCGTCTTCGACATAGGCGAACACGGGTCGGAAATCGGTTCCGCCCAGGCCTTTGATCTGTACGTTTTCTAGGAAATCGTCCAGTTCGTCCAAGCTGTGGATGCAGTCGACGGCCGTTACGGCGGCGTCGCATTGCACCAGATGCACGTTCATGCGGGTGAAAAAGCCCGTCTCGTTGGACAGGATGGAATATGTGCGCTCAAGGAAGCGCCTGACCAGCCCGTCTTTGGTGGATGCGGAGGTGTCGATGGCTATGACGAAATCGCGGATGCGCCGCTCCTCGACGTATTCCAAAGGCTCGATCAGCGGCAGGTTGCCGTAGCGCGAAAGGCCGTAGCAATAATAGACGTAGTCGAACTCGTCGTCGTTGACGCGCACATGCTCGCCCATGCGCGCGAACTTGCGCAAGAAAGCGGTGAAGTCCTGCCGGCGGCGCGTGACCGAGCGCAGGTTCATGGAAAGGTTCGACCCTTCCACGCCCCAAAGCTTGATATAGGAGTCAAGCTGCACGCCCATCTCAAGCGCTGCGTTCTTCCACTGGTCGCGCGAGCGATCGAGGTTGACGGTGTCGGCGAAGCGGTTCGCCTGCACGCCGCGGGCCTGCTCGGGCGCCTCCTTCTCGGTGATGTCGTCGAGCGACAGGCCGCGGTGGGCCTTGTGATTGGGCTTGGCCTTGCGTGCCTCGTCGGGCATGGGCATGTCCGTGCCGTTCTTGCCCGCCTCGCCGGCGGCGGGGGCGGGGGAGTCGGCGGCGTTTTCCTGCTTTTCGCCCGTTTGGGCCTGACGGCGCGCGGCTTCCTCGGCCGCCATGCGGTGCCAGGGTTCGTGATCGTCGGCGACGAAGGGAGCGGCCAGCTGCGCGAGCTGCTGGTCGTCCATTCCCTTGTCGGCGAAATAGCGGTAGAGCGCCTCGGCCGTGAGTTGCGGGCATTCCGCCTGAAGCTGAGCGAGCGCCGCCGTTTGACGCGCGGCGCGCGGGCTTGCCGTGGCCGGCAGCGCCAGCTGGGTGATGACCGCTTCGACGGCTATGTCGCATGCGGCATCCCAGCGCGCGGCGTCCATGTTCGGGTTGGGGAAGGGGTGCAGAAACACGTCGTGCAGCATGATGTGCAGGTATGTGCGCGCAAGCTCCTCCGGGCTTGACGCGAAGGTGCGCGCCACGTCGGCCGGGCTGTAGCGCAGGTACGTGCCATCGGTGGCAATGGTCTGCCCAGGTTGCGCCAGCAGCTTGAGATGGGCGAACGCGGCGTTCATGAAGCGCAAGCTGACCAGCAGCTTGTTGCGGGTGAGCTCAAGGGCTTGCTGGGCAAGCCGACCTGAGGCGTTATATGCCATTGAGGGCCTCCCGTCGCTTGATTTCGTCGCTTCGCGCAGTGTAGCATGGGCGGCAAAGCGGGTAAACACAGGGCCTTGATATGGGAGGTGCTTCGATGGCAGCGGCTGAGGAGATGGTGTTCGCAACGCAGGGCGCGAAAGCGCAGGAGGTGGTGGCGCGCGCCCTTGCGGCGCCGGTGAGCCTTGCGGCCGATCAGGTGCGCGAGGTGAGCCCGGGGCGTTCGCAGGCGGGCGAGGTGTGGTCGCCGCAGCTGCTGCCGTATCAATCATGGGAAGGCGGCTCCGCGCGCGCCGGGAAGGTGGACGGCGATGCCGACGGCGATCTGCTGGCGGCGGGATCGCTTGGCATGGGCGTGGACGACGATGCCCGCGCGCGCTTGCTTGCCATGGCGGCCCGGCAAGAGGGCGTGGGCGGCTCCGCGGCCGTGGACGTGCCCGACGAGCAGGACGCGCCGGCGGTATCGGTTCAGCGCGAGGAGACGGGCTATGCCCTGGTCGGCTTCGATCTGCGTGCGCTTGCGCAAGCTGCAGGAGCGCAATCCGGGCTTGCCGTGGTGCTCCCCTCGTTCGTGGACGGCGTTCCCGTGGTGCGCATCGCGCCCGGTGCGTTCGCGCGTCGCCTGGTGCGCGGCGTGGGCGTCGACGTGCTGGTGGTGCCCGATACGGTGCAGCGCATCGGCGCCGGCGCCTTCTCGGCCTTGCCCGGACGTCATATCCATCTGGGGGCGGGCGTGCGCGCCGGCGGCGCCCAGGCCTGCGACCTCTCCGGCGTCACGCCGCCGCTCGAGCGCCGCACCTATTCGGTGAGCGGGGAGAACGAGCATTATCAAGCGCAGGATGGCAGCCTGCTTTCCGCTGATGGGAAGATGCTTTTGTTCTGCGCCCCGCCCTATGAGGAGCGCTATGCCCTTCCCGACGGCGTGGAGGTGGTCGGCGAGACGGCGTTCGCGCAGGGTTGCGAGCCGCCGCATGTGGTGTCGGCGCCGGCGTGTCTGCAGCATGTTCGGGCCAAGCAATGGGATGCTGCGCTGTGGATGTGCCCGGTCGGGTGCGACGGTGCGCGCCGCCTGCGCCGCCGAGGCGTGCGCGTGTGCGGCCCTGACGCCATCGAGGCGGACGGCTGCTGGTTCGACTGCCGCGATGGCGCGGCCCTGCTGGTGGCGGGTCTGCAGCCTCCGAAGTCCGCATCGAAGCGCTTCGCCAGCGTGGCGGCGCGTGCGCGCGCCGCGGCGGCCAGCGACGAGGGCGTCGCCGTGGATGCGAAGCAGGCGGCGGCGCGCGCCGAGGCCAACGGTTGGGGCCGGTCGGCCAGGGGCCGTCGGCGGCGGTGCTCGCGCAGCCCCAGGTCGTCGAAACGCTGGCTTTGCCTGCCCAGGTGCGGGGCGCGGAATTGACGCGCATCGCCCCGAGCGCGCTGCCGTATGCGCCGAAGACCCTGATCATCCCCGCAACGGTTCGCGAAGTGGGAGACGGCAACGCGTGTCGTGGAACGAAACGCCTGGTGCTTCCCGAGGGCCTTGAGCGCGTGGGCGCGCACAGCTTCTGCTCGCGTACGCTCGAAGGGCCCGTGGCCCTGCCGAAGTCGCTTCGGTCGGTGGGCGAGGGCAGCTTCGAGTTCTCCGTGTGCCGGCTGGCGTGGTCGGGCGTGGCAGTGCATGTGCCCGCCGACCAGCTGCTGAGCTGCTTCACCCTTGATGCCGAGCCCGGGTGCGACCCGTTCGACCTGCCTCGCTACGACGAGGTGCTCAGGTCGGGAAAGAACGTGCCGGACCGTTTAGGGGCGCTGCTGCATCGCCTGGAGCGGCCCGTGGGGCTGGATGTGCAGATGCAGGCCGCCTTCGCCGATGAAGTGCGCGCCGCGGGGCGCGAGGCGCTCGTGCGCATCGCCCGGGAGGGCAGCCTGGAGATGGTGCGTCAGCTGGCCGATCTAGGGCTTATGGAGGATAAACGCTTCGACGCGCAGATCGAGCTGCTGCGCCAGGGCAACCGCATGGACTGCGTGGCTTTCCTCATGGAGCGGCGGCATCGCAGCGGCGCGCAGGCTGACGAGACCGGCGAGCGGGACGCGTCTGCAAGCTTGAGGAGCAAGTTCGCCCTTTAGAGGGGACGGGTGTGCAAGGTTTTCGGGGGTATGGGGAGGTTTCCTGCCGACTTATGTCGGATACCCCGAAAAGCCTCCGCGTGCGCGCTTGTTGCGCGGCAAGGCTGGTATACTGTGCCATATAGAACAGCCGTACGTGTTGCGGCCGCATGATCCGCACGCAGAAGGAACCGCCATGATCGACGAGATGCAAGTTAAGAACCTGGCGCTGATAAAGCAGGCCTCCCTTGTCCCCGCGCAGGGTCTGACCGTGCTCACGGGCGAGACGGGCGCCGGCAAAACGGCGTTGCTGTCGGCGCTCAAGCTGCTGATGGGCTCCCGCGCGGACAAGGATTCCGTGCGCGATGGCCAGGACGGCTTGGAGGTCAGCGGGCGTTTCTTCGGGCTTTCCCGCGCGTCCTCGGATGGCGATGAGCCGCGCGAAGACGAAGATGAGCTGGTGGCCGTGCGCCGCGTGGGCGCCGATGGGCGCTCGCGCGTCACGCTTGATGGCCGCATGGCAAGCGTGCGGGAGCTGGCGGGCACGGTGTCGCCTTCCATCGATTTATGCGGCCAGCACGACCAGCAGCAGCTTTTGAAGCCGGCGGCGCACGTGGGGATGCTCGACGCATGGGCCGGGCAGGACGTGGCCGAGGCGCTTTGCGCGTATCGGGAGGCGTTCGTCGAGGCGTCGCGGGCGGCGGCGGAGCTTGCCCGGGTCCGCGATGCCGGAGCCGCCTCGTCGGCGAAGCTCGATGAGGCGCGCTTCGTGCTGCAGCGCATCGATGCCGTGGACCCGCGCGAGGGCGAATACGAGGAGCTTTCGGCCAAGCTTGCCCGAGCCGAGCACGCTGAAACGCTTGCGACGTCGGCGTATCGCGCGCATCAGGCGCTCGGGGGCGACGAGGGCGCCATCGATTTGCTGGGCAGCGCCGCGGCGGCCTTGGACGAGGGATCCCGCTACGATCCTGAGCTCGGCAAGCTTGCGGAATCCCTGCGCGAGGCGGGGTATGTGCTGGAGGATGTTTCGCGCACGGCCCGGGACTATCGCGATGGGGTGGAATTCGACCCTGAGGAACTGGAGCGGGGGCAAGAGCGCATGGCGGCCTTGCAGGGGCTCATGCGCGCGTACGGGCCGCGCATGGCCGATGTGCTTGCAGCGCGCGACGAGGCGGCCGACCTTGTGTCGTTGGTGGACGATGCCGAGGAGCGCGAGCGTGTCGCGCAGCGGGCGGTCGATGCTGCCGAACGGGCATTGGCGGCGGCGGCGCGAACCCTCGACGATGCGCGCAGCGAAGCTGCGCCAAGGTTCTCCCAGGCGGTGTCGGCGCAGATGCAGCGACTGGAGATGGGCACGGCGCAGCTTGTGTGCGAGCAGCGTGCGCTGCCGCGTGCATCGTGGACCCGTTCCGGTGCGTCGGAGGTGGAGTTCATGTTCCAGCCCGGCGCCGGCATGCAGGCCCGCCCGCTTGCCCGCATAGCCTCGGGCGGCGAGGTCAGCCGCGTCATGCTGGCCATAAAGGTGGTGCTTGGCCAGGCCGACAGCGTTGATACGTTGGTGTTCGACGAGGTGGATGCCGGCGTAGGCGGCTCCGTGGCCGTGGCGTTGGCCGAGGTCCTGGCAGACCTTGCCCGCAGCCATCAGGTCATCGTGGTGACGCACTTGGCCCAGGTCGCCGTGCATGGCGATGTGCACTATGCGGTCACCAAGATAGCCGGCGACGACGGGATGCCCCAGACCTGTCTGCGACAGCTGTCCGCCGACGAGCGGCCCGCCGAGATCGCCCGTATGCTCTCCGGCGACGCCACGGAGGCATCGCTTGCCCATGCGCGCGAGATGCTCGGGGCTGTGAAGGGCGCGCAAGGGGAATAAGGAACGGTGCGCTTGCCCCGTGGAGCCTCGTCGCATCCGATCGGGGTTTTCCGGGCCGCCAAATGGAAATCGCATAGCTTGAGGGCCGTCGGCTGAGCCGGCGGCCCTTTTGGGTTTGCGTGAAGGAATCGGGCCTGTGGCGCGTAGGGCGGATTCTCATCCGGATGCCGGCGCATCCCGGGTCCATAAAACGGAAGGCGCGTCCGTATCCCGGTGTTGCTCAGCCGGGCTTTTAGTGCGAAAGCGCGCTGGTTTTCGGACGCCGGCGCAGGTCAGCGTACATTTTTATGGGTACGGCATATTGACGGAAGGCTTGCGTGGCCGATTGCCGCGAGTTTGTCGGGCGCTTGCTTGCCCGAGATTTCCCGGAAAAAGAAAAGGTCAGACGAGAATAACGTCTGACCTGCGATTTTAATGGTGGCCGGTACAGGATTTGAACCTGTGACCTTGTGCTTGTAAGGCACCTGCGCTCCCGCTGCGCCAACCGGCCGGTTGATGTCCCCGAATGGGTGACGCCTATTGTCGCATAAGAAGCCCGCTTTCGCAAATACTGCACAACCCGTCGATGCCGCTGGGCCTGCCCGAGCTTGCCCTCCGCGTCGGCGGGTTTTTGCGTTGAAGGCATCTTGTTGAGCCATATGGCCAGCGTCGCCGCGCGGGTCCGCGAATGCGCGAGAAGGTTGTCTGCTGCAAGGCTGTTCATAGTGCGGGGTTCGTGAACGTGGAGAAGCTGTCCGCTGCAGGGCATCACGGTGCGGGTTCGGCAGTTACCGGGTCCGGTTCCTTCTGCAAGCGTTTGGGGGCGGGCAAGAGGATTCCGCATGACCTCGGATCGGACGGGCCTGCAAGGTTGTGACGACAAGAGACGGCGTTGTCGGCAAGGGTTTCGCAAGATGGCGTTCCCATACTGGATGCTGCGAAGCGAAGGAGGTGCGCATGAGACGGAACAAGACCGCTGCGGCGGGTGCGATATGCGGTGTGCTGTGCGCGTTGTGCGTGCTCGGATATACCCAGTCGGTGCGCGGCGAGGCGGAGCGCGCCCGGGCCGACGCCTTGGCCCGCTACGGCGGCGATCAGGTGGAGGTTTGCGTGGCGAAGCGCGACATAGCCGCAGGTGAAATGGTAGATTCAGGGGCTGTTGAGACACGTTTGTGGGTTGCCGACCTCTTGCCGCCCGAGGCGGTGCGGCAAACATCGGAGGTTGTGGGGTCGAAGGCGTCTTCCACGGTGCTTTCCGGAGAGGTCCTTTCCGCAAGAAGGTTCGGCGCGGCATCGGCGGCCATAGACGTGCCCGACGGCAAGGTTGCGATCAGCGTGCCGGCCAAGGACGTGCAGGCGGTGGGCGGCGCGGTGTCGGCGGGCTCATCGGTGGACGTGTATGCCACGGGAAGCGCGGCCACCCAAGCATTGGCGCGGGGCGTGAGCGTGCTGGCCACCAGCGCCGGAACGGACGATCGGCAGGCATCGGGGTCGGCCTCGAAGGTGACGTGGGTGACGCTTGCCGTCGACCCGAACCAGGTGGAGGAGCTTGTGTCGGCGGCTCAAAAAACCGAGCTGTACCTGACCTTGCCCGGCGCGGATGCGAGGTGAGAGCGGTTTTAAAGCAAGCGGAAGGAGAAGGGATGTCCATGCCGTTGGTGGCGCTGTGCGCCGATGAGGAATGCTTCCGGCATCCGGAGCTGTTGGGCCTTGAAGGGGAGAACCTGCTTGCGCAGCAGTGGCTCATGCCGTTCACGTCCGCCGAAGCGGCACGTGCGGCGTTGCGTGATGCGGCGAGCGTGCAGGAGGTGTGGGTGGTCTCCTGCACGGACGTGGCGCCCATCAACCTTGCGGCGGCGTTGAAGCGCGATCGCGTCGATAGGCGCGTGTGCATGTTGACAGCGCAGGAATCGGGATCGCTGCGGTCCAGGACGACCGCGGCGGGCGTGGATGCGTCGTTGACCAGGCAGGCCTTCGTCGAGCGATACGCGCAGTGCAAGCAGGCGGCCATGCGGGCGATCGAGCTGCAGGCGGGGATCGGCCCTGGGGCCGGTTGCGCGCCTGCGGGGGAGGCGGCAGCGCCGCAGCAGGCGGCGTTGGGCAACGCGCCTTCGGCCGCTTCTCCGTACGGAACGGTCGCAGTGCCTACGGCTGGCTTTTCGGGGACGTTCGAGGGCGCGGCGGCACCCGCGGTGGCGATGGCGCCCTCTGCGGGGGTCCGGCCGGGAGGATCGTATGCGCCGGCGAACGCCCAGGCGGGCCTTGCCGCCCCATCGACGACGAAGGCCTTTGCCGTAACCGCTTCCCCCTATGGGACCACATCGGGGCTGGGGGCTTCTGGAAGCTCCTCGGCTTCGACGGCGAACGCGCAACACCCTGCGGCGAAGGGCTTTTTGCTGCCGGTGGTGAGCGGCAGCGGGGGCGCGGGCAAAAGCGCGGTCGCGTTGCTTGCGGCGCATGCGGTCCAGGGGCTGGGCCTGCGCACGCTGCTGCTCGACTTCGACCTGCAGTTCGGCGACATGGCGCAGCTCATGGGCGTGAAGAAGCCCCTGCGCATCGACGAGGTGCTTGCCCGGCCTGAGCGTCTGGCCCAGCTTGCCTGCGAGGGGAAGGTTCCTGCGCTGCTGGCCGCCCCGGAGCATGTGGACGCCGCCGAGGCGGTGGTGGCGCAGGCGCCGGCGCTTCTGGATGCCGTGCGAGAGCGCTTCGACGTGATCGTGGCGAACACGGGCGGTGCGTGGGCCGAGCAGCATGCGGTGCTGTTGGAACGCAGCTCGAAGGCTCTGTTCTTGGTCGATCAGCGAGCCACCTCGGTGCATGCGGCGCAGCGCGCGCTCGACCTGTGCGCCCGCTGCGGCATAGCCGTCAACCCGTTCCTGTTCACGTTGAACGGCTGCGGCAAGGGGGCGCCGTTGTCGTCGATGGATGTGTCATGCGCGCTGAAGGGGGTTCATGTGCATGAGCTGCCCGATGGCGGTGCGGATGTGGAGGAGCTTCTGGCGGCGGGGCTGGTGGGCGATCTCGTCGATTCGCGCAACGACCTGTTCGAGGGCATCGAGGAGCTTATGGCCGAGATATTGCCCGGCGTATCGGCTGCGGCGGGGTCTTCGCGCGAGGGGCCGGGCATGCCCTTCCTGCGCGGAAAGCGCTCGCGCAAGCGCAAGAAGGCCTGATCATGACGCTGGCCGAGCGTGCGCAGGCGTTGGGTGCGGGCGGCGGCGAAGGTCATGCGCCCACGGCGACGCTTGCGCGCCTGAAAGAGGATGTGCGCCTGTTCGTGTCGGTGGACGACATAGCGGCGTTGATGGCATTCGAGCCGGCGCGGGCGCGAAGCGAGCTTTTAGGGGCGTGCCGCCAGGCGTTCGCGCTGCCCGTGTGGCAGGGGGCTGATGCCTTGCGTCGATCCAGGCTGTCCGAGCAGCTGATCGACGAGGTGTTCGGCTTCGGCCCATTGCAACCGTTGCTGGCCGATCCGACCATCACCGAGATCATGGTGAACGGCCCCGGCGACGTGTTCTTCGAGCGGCAAGGGCGCCTTGTGCGCAGCGACCGGGCGTTTTCGAGCCAAGCCCAGCTTCGGGCGCTTATCGATCGCGTGCTCGGGCCGCTCGGCAGGCGTGTGGACGAGTCGTCGCCGATGGTGAACGCCCGCATGCCCGAAGGCCATCGCGTGCACGTGGTCATCCCGCCGCTTGCGCCGGACGGGCCCATCGTCACCATCCGCAAGTTCACCCAGCGCGTGATAACGCTGCAGGAGATGGAGCGTTTCGGCTCGATCGACGGGCATTTGCGGCGCTTTCTGGAATGGGCGGTGCTTGCGCGCAAGAACGTGGTGGTGGCAGGCGGTACGGGCAGCGGCAAGACCACGTTGCTCAACGCGCTGTCGTGCTGCATTCCCGCAGGCGAGCGCATCGTGACCATCGAGGATACGGCCGAGCTGCGCTTTCTCGAGCATCCCCATGTGGTGCGCTTGGAGGCGCGCCCGCGCAACGCCGAGGGGGCGGGCGAGGTGACCATCCGCGAGCTGGTGATCAACGCGTTGCGCATGCGCCCCGACCGCATCGTGGTAGGCGAGTGCCGCGGCGCGGAGGCGGTGGACATGCTCACCGCCATGAACACCGGGCACGACGGGTCGCTCACCACGCTGCACGCCAACTCCCCGCGCGACGTGCTTTCCCGCGTGGTGACCATGGTCCGCTACGGCGTCGATCTGCCCGTGGACGTGATCGAGGCGAACGCGGCAAGCGCGTTCGATGTGGTGGTGCAGACGTCGCGGGCGCTCAGCGGCAGGCGATGCGTGACCCATGTGTCGGAGCTTGTGTACGACCAAAGGGCGCGTGCCTGCAGCGTGAAGACGTTGTTCGAGCGGCGTTCTCCCGAAGAAGCGGGGTCGTGGCAGGCCCTGCCCGATTGGGTGGACGACCTGCCCGAAACCATAGGGCTTGATGGGGAGGAGGTATTGGAATGGAAGCATCTGGCGTGTTCGGGGCGGCAGCAGCCATAGCCGCATTTGCCGGTGGTGCGCTTTGCGCGCAGGCCGTGTTACGGCGTACCCGGCGCCGTAGGGCGGGCGAAGGCGGAATCGGGCAGCATCTTGCACGCAACGGCGTGCGCTGCGCCGACGGGGTTGCGCGCCGCTTGCTTTCCATGCCCAAGGTAGCCGCTCTTGCGGGTGACGCCCAGGCGGCGTTGCAAGGCCGCGGGGTGGTTTGCACGCCGCGGAGCCTGTGTTCGCTTGCCGTTGCGGCGGCAGCGGCGCTGGCGGTTTGCGTGGGGCTGGTATCCGCCTCGCCGTTCGCCGGCGTTGCCGTGGCGGTTCTGGCCTGCGCCGTGGCGGTGGCGCGCATCCACGGGTGGCGCGAGCGCCAGGAGGAGGCGTTGCGCGAGGCGGTGCCCGATGCGCTTCATGCCATGGGCTCGTGCTTTCAGGCGGGCTTTTCGCTGCTGCAGACGTTTCAGCAGCTGGCGGGCGAGATAAAGGGGCCGCTGGGGAAGAGGTTCGCGGCTTGCGCCCATCTGCTCGAGACGGGCCATGGCTCGAGCGAGGCCTTAGGGGCGCTGCGCGCGGGCGGGAAAAGGTCGGAGCTTGCCTTCGTGGCGGTGGCGCTCGACGTGCAGCACCAAGCGGGCGGCAGCATGCGCCCGGTGCTCGAGGCGGCGCGCGAGACGGTCGAAGGGGAGTTGGCCCTGCGCCGCGCGTTGCGGGTGCAGACGGCCCAGGCGCGGCTGTCGGCGCGCGTGGTCACGGTGATGCCGTTTGCTTTGGTCGCGGTGTTCTCACTGGTGAGCAAAGGGTTTCTGGATCCGTTTCTGCAAAGCCCGCTGGGGTTGGGCCTGTTGGGCTTGGCATGTGCGATGGAGGTTGCGGGCGTGCTCGCGGTGCGACGCATGTTGAACGTGGAGGTGTCGTGATGATGTATGCGGCGGCGCTGCCTGCGATTGCGGCCGTTCTAGGCGCGGCGTCGGGCGCGTGCATGGGCTGGGCGGGCGCGCAATCGGTTCGCCGAGCCCGCGCGGCAAGGGCCCGCGCGCCCGATGGCGGGCGGGCGAAAGGCGGTGCGCAGGCGAGCGCATGCCTTTCGTATCTGGAGGGTTTGAGCAGGCGATTGGCGTTGCGGGCCACCCGCCCGGTGCTGCCCGTCGGCGCATTGCGCGGTGCGCGGGCGCGCTTCGAGGAGCAGGTGGGCAAGGCCGGTCTTGGCGGGACGGTGTCGGCCCAGGCGTGTTGCGAGGGAACGGTGCGTCTTGCCGCGGCGGGTGCGGCGGCGGGAGCGTTGTTGGGCTGTGCGGCGTCGAACGAGCTTGCGGTAGCTGGTTGCGTGGCGGGCGGCATCGCAGGCGCGACCGCGCCGGCACGCGCGGTCCGAGGGGCCCGGCGCCAGCGCGCCCACGCGCTGGAGCGCAGCATGTCGGAGATGCTGGAAGTGGTGGCGCTCGGCGTGCGCAGCGGGCTTTCGTTCGATCGCAGCCTGCAGCTGTACACGGGCCATTTCGATGATGGGTTGGCGCGCGAGTGCGCTGCGGCGCAAAGGTCGTGGGAAGCGGGGCTTGCGACCCGTCAAGACGCTTTGCGCGCTTTGGCGCAAGGGTACGACAACCCGCTGTTCTCGCGCACGGTGTCGGCGATCATCCGCTCGCTGCGGTTCGGCACCTCGCTTGGCGAGGTTCTGGAGCAGTCGGCGGAACAGGCGCGTGCGGCGCGAAAGGCGCAGGTGGAGGAGCGGGTTGCCAAGGCACCTGTGAAGATGATGATCCCCACGGGGACGCTGATCCTTCCCGCCATGCTGCTTTTGGTGCTCGGGCCCGTGTTGTTGGAGCTTATGGAAGGGATGTAGGCATGATTCGAGCGGTTATGGATGCATATCGGCGGGCGTTGGCGAAGGCCGCGTGCAAGGTGGCCCGCCTTCGGCACGGCGAGGACGGGCAGGGAACGACCGAATACGCGATCTTGGTCGGCGTGCTGGTGGTGATAGCCATCATCGCGATAACGGTTTTCCGGCCGAAGCTGCAGGAGCTGTGGGATGCGATCGCCGACGGCATCAACAGCCTGTAGGCGGATTGCGGCGCGCGATTGCGCGGGTCAGGCGACGGTCGAGTTTGCGCTGGTCACCGTGGCGTTTCTGTCGGTCGTGCTTGGGATGGGCGCGCTTTGGCGCAGCGTTTCGGCGGGCGCGTTCGTGGAGCATGCGCTGTCGTGCGCCTCCCATTGCGTGACGGGCTCGCTGCCTGGGGCGCTGGCGGACACGGTGCTGTACTAGCTTTCAGATTCGCAAGGAGGTGGGGATTGGGCGTTTTGCGCGCAGGCGAGCGCGGGCAGGCGACTGTGGAAGCGGCGTTCCTCATCCCGGTCCTGTTCACGGTGCTGTTGCTGTCCGTGCAGCCCGGCATGGTCCTGTACGATCGGATGGTCATGCAGGCGGCGGCAAGCGATGCGTGCAGGCTTGCCGCCGTCAAGACCGATGCCGTAGGCGATTCGTCGCAGGCCGTGGAGGCGTTCGTCCGCCATAGGCTGGGCGCCATCCCGCCCGTCCCCTGCTTTCACGTGCACGACGGAGGTTGCAGCTGGGAGGTGTCCGTGCAAGGGGACGAGCATTCCGAGAAGGTGAGCGTGGAGGTTGTCGGCAAGGTCAAGCCGCTGCCGTTTTTGGACGTGGGCGCCGTGCTGCTCGGTATGACGGACGGCGATGGGCTGTTGACGGTGAAGGCCCGTTGCGAGCGGGCGACGCAGCCCGAGTGGGTTGCGGGCAGCCCGCAAGGGCTTGACCCTGAGGCTTGGATAGGAGCTTGGCTATGAGCGTGCCGCGCAGGATGGCGCAGGCGTTTTCCCTGCATGACGAGGATGGGATGACCACGGTCGGCATGGTGGTGTCGCTTCTGCTGGCGCTGTCGATGATCTTTTCGTCGGCCCAGGTGTACCGGATCCAATCCGTGTCATCGCGCGTGCAGTCGGTGGCCGATGCCGGTGCGCTTGCGGCGGGCAACGTGGTGGCGGAGTTCATGGTGGCGGTGCGCGTGTGCGATTCCGTGGCGCTGTCCCTGTCGTTGACCAGCTTGACCTCTACGGGTTTGGGAATCGTCGCGTGTTGCGTTCCCGGCGGGCAGGGCGTGGGCGCCAAGCTGCTCGAGGCGGGCGCGCGCGTGGCAGATGCCCGCGATTCGTTCTCCAAAACCGCTTCCGAGGGCTTGACGCGCGTTCAGAAGGCCCTTCCGTTTTTGGCGGCGGCCAGTGCGGCATCGGTTGCGCAGGGAAACGGCTCGAACGGACCCGACTACACGGTGCTTGCCTTGCTGGTCCCCGATTCCGCCGAGGATATCCGGGTGCCGCAGGAAGACGCGCGCGCCAGGCAGGCTCGAGAAGATGCGATCGGCCAGGCCGAGGAGGTCAAGGAGCTGGCGCGGCGGGCCGAGGAGGCGGCCTTGCGGGCCCAAGACGCCAAGCAGCGAGCTTTCGATCACGATTGCGGTGCCCGTCCCGGTTGGTGCATGGCCGAGCGCGCCGAAACCCTGGCGCATATGACGGGCGCGCAAAATCCGGTGTACTCAAGCGTGGACGCCTGGTCGTTTTCCGTGGCGCTTCGCAGGGCGCAGGCGTATTACCCGGCGCGTTTGGCGGCCGAGCGGCCCGATGACGGCAGCGTGCAGGCACAGGCGCAGTCGGCGCTGCGCAAGCGCTTTTACGCCTATGCCGCGAAGGAGGTGGCGCGCGGATACGTTCGGGAGGGTGATTCGTTCGAGGCCTTGTTTCCCCATCTTCCCGCCAACACCGCGCAGATGCGGGGGACCGAGCTGTTCGTGCAGGCGGTGTACCCGGTCAGCGTGACGGACGGTTCCCCGACCTTGCACGCATGGGACGGTTGCCCGAAGGCGGCGGGGTACACGTTTCGGGCCTCTCTTCACGATATGGAAGCGGGCGCATGGGAGACGTGCTCGGAATGCGGCTTCACGGCGGCAAGCCTGGGCAAGGTGGCGGCAGCCTCCACATCGATAGGCAACGGCTTCGAGCATCACTACGAGCAGGTGGCGCTTGCCGCCGAGGATTACCAAAAGGCCCTTGAGGAGGGCGCCCCGGCGAAACGGGAGGCGAAAAGCCGCGTATCCAAGCTGCTCGACCAGCTGCGCGACGCGTGCTCGAGCGTGGGTTCGTTCCGCATCGATGCGGACCCGCCCGGGGGCAAGGGGGTGGTTTGCCTTGCGGTGAATACGGGCCCCGATGCCCCCGACAAGGGGTTCGAATCCGCGTTCGTGCAGGCCAGCGGCCAGCTGGGGTGCCGTGTGGCGATATCGGCGGCAACGTTGGTGGCCGATTCGTCCGGCGAGGGGCGAAGCGTCATCGCCTCTTTAACCGACGGCCTGGCATCGGATTCGGCGCTTGCGGGCGTGTTGGGCGCTGCAGTGGGCGTTTGGTCGGGGGCGCTGAGCGCCTATGCCGATGGGCAGTCGGCGTTGGATGCGGCTGTGCGCGAGGGCTTGGGGGGCTTGCCCCTGGTAAGCGCCTCCGGATTGGGGGATTGGGCCGCCGATGCGCTTTCGGATGCGTTTCGCACTGTAGGGCTTCAGCCGGCGAACCTGGATGCGCTGCGCCCGGCGACGGTGAACACGGCGCATGTCGCGCAGGCCGGCGATAGCGCGTTTTGCGCTCGCTTGCTCGAAGTGAAGCGGCAGGCGGTCGAGCATCCGCTCATGTCCAACGACGTGTTCTCGTCGGTGGTGGGCGCTATTCGCAGGGACGTGCTGCAGCGTTTCGACGCTTGGGGCGATTCGGTGGAAGTGGCGACCATCAGCATAGGCGGCGCCCAGGTGCCCGTAACGGTGGCGCTGCCCCCGGCGGTGAAAAGGCTCGCCTCGGATGCCATCGGGGCTGCGGCCGACAAGCTTATGTCCGTGTATGCGAGCGTGACGGGATTGAGGCAATGGGATTGATGGTCGATCGGATATGCGCCGTCGGAAGGTCGTCGGGGCAGATGACGGTGGAGTTCGTGGCGGCGCTGCCCGTGCTTTTGGCGGTGGCGGCCATCTCGGTCAACGCCCTGGCGTTTTTCGGCTGGTGTGCGGCGTTTGATGACGATTTCCGCGATTCGGTCCGGGTCTATGCCGCTTCGCCGGCGTATGGGCAAGGCGTGGGCGATACCTGCGCGCTCATCGAGCGGGCGCTCGATGAGCGGCTGGACGCGGAAAACGTTTCGGCAAGCGTTTCGGCGCATGGCGTCTCAGCGGGGCATACATCGTTTTCGGCCACGCTCGAGTACATGCCCACGTTGTTCGGTCTGGGGTTGAAGTCGGAGGTGATGGGAGTGGCGCTGCCGAAGCTGTCGCATACCGAGGAGCTGGTGGTGGATTGCTATAAGCCCGGGGTGCTGTTGTGAGCGGCGGCCGTGGGTATGCGGCGTGCGGCGGCGATCGGGCGGCAAGACGGTCGGCGCTTGCCGGGCGCGGCGGTCGTGTGCGGGCGCGGCCTGTCCGTGCGGCGCTCATCGTGGCTGCGGGGATCGTGCTTCTTGGCGGTGCCGGCGGCGTGCAAGCCCAGGCGGCATGGTGGACGGCGTCCGAGTCGGCTTCCCTGGCCGGCTTCGATGCGGTCATGGGGAGGGTCGATGACGGCTTTTCCTGCTCGCCCTCGGATGTCCCCGAGACGTTCAGGGATGAGCTGTTTCCGGTGGCGGGCAAGCGCGGGCTGCGCTGCGATGTCGGGTCGCACCTGGTGGGATTCGAACATGCGGGCAGCGCTCCCGATGCGCTGCGGGAGGTGCAGGATGCGCTTGAGCGCGGCGGATGGAGGATGACGGCGGCAGGCCAGGGCTTATGCGCGACGTTTTCGAAAGACCGCGGCGCCTGTCGCTGGGCGTTCGTGCAGTGCGTGCAGATGCCGCAGGGGACGAGCGTCGTCGTGCAGTGGTCCGAATACGGGAAGGAGGTGCGTTAGTGAAGGGGAGGGACGCGCCGATGAGGTTGGCGGTCGGCTTCGGGGCGCGCGTGCGCGGCTTGCTGGGGGCGAAGCGCTCGAAGGGCATTGTCATGTTGGCGCCGTGCAACGACGTCCACACCTTCGGCATGGCAGATCTGATCGACATCGCATTCCTGGACGAGCAAGGGCGGGTGCTTGAGTCGTATCGGGCCGTTGGGCCGCGCAGGCGTATCAGATGCCGTAAAGCGGTGGCCGTTTTAGAGCGGTTCTCCGTGAACGACCCGCCCTGGTTTTCGGCGGGGGAGCGTGTGGAGATGACGAGAAAGGATGGTACAGGGAAATGAGGGTATGCCCGGTTTGCCACGCAAGGGCGTTCGACGATGCCGAGGTCTGCTACGGCTGCATGCATCGGTTCAGCGGCAAAGAGCCGGCAGCTGCGCTGATGCCAGGCGGCGCGCATAAGGGAGGGGCCGTCGGGCCGCTGCCCCAGGAGGCGCAGATGCGCGCTCAGGCGGCGAGTTCCGGTGCGAATGCGGCTTCTTGGGCCGATGCGCGGCAGGCGGCCTTGACGAAGGGGCGCTCGGCGGAGCAGCTGCAGCGGCCGTTGCCAGGCGACGGTGTTTCCGGAATCGAGCAGTGCTTGGATGGGGAATCCTGCGGGAGCGCTCCCGTCGTCGCCAGGAACGTGAGCGTTTCCGCCGAAGGGGCGGACATCGTGGTGCGCATCGAGCTGGTAGGGGCTGCGGAGGCGAATGCGGCTGCGGAGGACGATGCGGCTCGGCAGGCGGCCCAGGCCACTGCTTGCCAGCTGTTGCGCCGAGGTAGGCCGATACAGGGATCGGTCGGCGCCCGCCCGGCCGATGCGCAGCGAGGAGCATCGGCCGGGCAAGGGGCTGAGCAGGTGAGGTCCACCCATCCACGTCATGCTGCCGAATTGCAGGCGGTAAGCGCATGACGGGGTATGCGCTTACCGTGTTGGCCTTATGCGCGGCAGTCGGGGCGACAGCGGGGGCGTTCGCGATCCCTCGAATCGCCGACATGCTGCTGAGCAGGGCATATTGGCGCTCTTATACCTGGTGGTATCGCTGTTTGGATGATTTTGCGCATTATCGCGACGTCTGTCCCGACCGGCTTCCCCGTCAAAACGAGAAGGGGACGGCAGGCGCCGTGGGCATCTGGCTTGCGGATTGCCGCTCCCAGGCTTTGAAGGGGGCGCTCACGCACGAACGCGCCGAAGCGCTTCGGGAGGCGGGCATCGATGTTGGAAAGGGCGCCTCAACGCGAAGCGAGGTCGAGCAGCAGCGGCGCTGCTCGTTCTCCCCGCGGCCGTGGCAGCGAGCGGTGCTCGCCGCCGCCATGGCGTTGTGGTTCGCGGCCCAGCCGCTGTTCGGCGTCCCGTGGCACCAAGGCGCCTTGCTTTGCGTATGCGGCGTGGCCATGGCGTCTGGGGTGGTGTGTGATTTGCGGGCAAGGATGATCCCGTTGGAATGCTGCGCGGCCCTGTTGGTCGCAGGAGGCGCTTATCAGCTGCTTCGTCATGGATCCGTCGGCATCGCGGAGGGAGCCGTTGCCGCGGCGGCGGTTCTGGCGGTGTGCTGGACGGCGAACCGCATTGCGCGAAAAAGCGGTGGATCGGTGGGCTTCGGCGATATCCGCTGCATGACGGCGCTGGCGTTCGCGTGCGGTCCCGCGACGCTTCTGGGCGCGGCGGCTTGCTATGTATCGGCGTGCGCGTTCTCGCTTGCCGGGATGTTGGCGCATCGGCTTGGCCGCCGTGACGGCATCCCCATGGCGCCGTTTTTGTCCATATGGCTGGCGGTGGGGACGACGGTGCTCGGATGAGGATGGGGTCCGGAAAGGAGGTGGTGCCTTTGGGCTGGTTCGGCGTCGGTTCGATTCGATGACAAGGAAAAGGCAGCGAATGGGAAGGTTTGGATATGGGTATGGACATGAACGGCATTGCCCTGAGGGGCTTTGCAGACAAGGCTCGCGCTCTGGCGTATCGCGGCGAAGAAGACGGCGGGTCGGAGATTGTGCAGGTGGTCATCGCGCTTGGCTTCGCCGTGGGCTTGGGGGCGGCGCTCATGATCTTGCAGACGCAGGTCAACACGGCGATCACGTCCGCCGGCAACTCGGTCACGAACATGTTCAAGAGCGTGACGAGCGGCGCGGTGGGAAGCAGGTAGCTGCGCTTGTGCGCCCGGCCGGCAGCCGGGCGCGGATCGATGGGGCGAGCGCCGTCACGTTCGTGATGGCGCTGCCCTTGCTGATGGGCCTGCTGTGCGCCGTTGCGGATATCGGAAGGGCGGCGTATCTGGGGATGGAAGCGGATGTCGCGGCCCAGGCCGCCTGCCGCTATGCGGCTCAGCGCGTCGCGCAAGGGGATAAGGGCCCGGACGGGGCGTCGGCTCTTTCGGCGGCGCTTGAGCAGGCTCCCGGGCTTGCTGGCGAGGGAGTTTCCTGCTCGATCGAGGTCGACTGCTCGCCCGTGCGGACGAAGGAAGTCGAACGCAAGACGCTCGACCCGCAGGCGGATCGCTTCGAAGGACGGCTGGTCGGGTTTGCTTACCGGCAGGTGGACGTGAGGGTGCGTGTGAACGCTCGATGCTTGACGCCTGTCGGCAAGGCGGTGCTCTCTGCGGCGGGCGCGGTCGACGGGCTGCTGCTGTCGTCGGCGGCGAGCAGGACGGTTTCGGTGGATGCGGATACGGAGGTGGGGCATGGTCCTCGATGAACGGGGGAGCGAAAGCGTGCAGTTCTCCTTTGCCGCGGTGCTGCTCATCGTCGTGGCGTTCGGCATCATGCAGATGGCCATGATGAACGCGGCCGCCATCATGCTGTCCTCCGAGCTTACCCAGGCGTGCATGCGCATTGACGTGTCAGGCCTGAGGACGGCATCGGATAAGGAGTCGTTCGTCGCCGAGCAGATCCTTGATGAGTCCGCGCAGCTGCGCCGTAGCGATTTGACGGTGTCGGGGGTGCGGGTGGAATCGAGCGCGCGCGAGGATGCGTTTTCCGCAAGCGGCGTCTCAAGCCGCACGGCCCTCACCTCCGTTTCCTACGACGTGTCTTATAAGGCTCCGTTATCGTTGTCCGGGCTTCGCGATGGCGGAAGGTTGTCGCGTCACGTTGCGTGTGCGGTTGTCGATGAGCGGGTGACGGAGGTGAGCCTTGCATGAGCCGATATCGAGGGGAGAGGGGGAATGTGGCGCCGCTTGCCGTGGCGTTGTGCCTGGTGCTGGTGATGACGCTCGGCTTTTTGGCGGATTGCGCCGTGCTCTACGGCGCAAAGGCCCGTCAGGAGCAGGCATTGGATGCCGCTAGGTCGGCATGCATGGATGCCGGTCAAGCGGCCTCCGCGAAATACGGCGACGATGCAGGCGCCGTCCTTGCCGATCTGATTGTGGATCAGGTCAGGGCGCAAGGGGTGGAAGGGGCGGTGAGCGTGTGGTTCTACGAGGCGCCCGCTCGGGCAGTCGCCGAAAGCGAGCGGATGTGGGTGGTGGGCATGCAGGTGGAGGAGGCGAAAGCCCTTCCGTTTGCCGTAAGCTCCGCCCCCGATGCGAAGGTTGCTTCGAGCTGGGTGTTCAGCGCGCGTCCGTACGCGGCGCAGCAAGTTTGGCGGCCTGATGCCCGCATATGCGGCGTGCACCGTTTCGGCGATGGCTGCGGTGCAGGTCAGGGTCGGTTCTCGGCGATAAGCGCGCTTGAGGGGTTCCCTCGGGAGATAGCCGAGGAGGCTCAGGCTCGTTTAGGTGGATAGCGAAAGGGGGATGACCATGTCGGTCGGAAGGAACACGGGGCGCGTCTCGCGGCAGACGTTGTCGGGGCGGTTGCGCTCCGGCGGGCGTTCGGGGGCGGCGTATGGAAGGACGGCCGGGCAGCAGGACGAGGGCGAGCAGCGTCCGATCGACGATGCCGTCCGCTCGATGGATTCCGCAGCTGCGCGTTTCAAGCAGATGTCGGCGGTGACCGCGGCGGCGGTGGCCGTCGCGGTCGTGGCGGTAGGGTATGGGTTATGGCAGGCCGGGGCATCCCGCGCGGCGGTCGACCAGGCGACGAAGGGCGCTCGCAGCGTGGTCGTCACCACGCGCGATGTCGCCGCCGGCGATCCGTTCGGCGCGGATGCGGTGCAGCTTGTGGAGGTCCCCCAGGCCTTCCGCCAAGACGATGCGCTCGGCGCCGACGCCCTTGACGGCGCGGGCAGCGTGGCCGGCGCCCGGGCGTTGGTGTCCATCCCAGCGAACACGCAGCTATCGCCTCAGATGATCGCCGGCAGCGCGGCGGATGGCAGGTTGGCCGCGCAGCTTGCCGCGGGCATGGAGGCGGTTTCCCTGTCGGTCAACGATGAGACGGGCGTGGCCGGGCAGGTCCAGCCGTTTGACGAGGTTCGCGTGGTGTGCGTCACCGAGGCCGCCGGAGGTGCGGTCAGCTTGGACGAGCTTTGCGCTTCGGCGCGGGTGATGTCGGTGGGCGGCGACGGCGCCGGCGAGGGCGCGGCGTACAGCGCCATCACGTTGGAGTTGACGCCGGAGCAGGCGGATGCCGTCCGCTGCGCGCAGGCGTCGGGTACCATCAGCGTCCAGCTCGTCGCGGGCGGCATGTTGTCGGGAGGTATGGTCGAGCATGATGGATAGAGGGACCGAGCTTGCCCTGAAGCGGGCGGTTCGCGAAGGCCTTGCGACGAGGTTGCAGGGTGATTTCGATCCCGTGGAGGTGGAATCGGCCATCCAGTCGCTTGTGCAAGAGGCCGTGCGGGCGTGGAACCTGGGCCTTGCAGAGCCCGACGTCGCTCGCTTGTGCCGTTCGGTCGGAGACGATTTCCTTCGCTACGGCCCTTTGCAAGGGCTGTTGGAGGACCCTGGGATCACCGAGATCATCGTCAACGGCGGCGGCGTGGCGATGGATGCCGGAGTTGCAAGGTTTTTGGAGCCGCATGTGTTCGTGGAGCGCGCAGGGCGATTGGAGCCGTGCCCGTACGTTCGATTCGACGATGCCGACCATCTCCGTCGCATCATCGACAAGATCGCCGAGCAGGCGGGCATGCGCTGCGACGAGGCGCATGCCATGGGCTGCGCCATGCTGCCGGGCGGCAAGGCACGAGCAACTTACATCGTGCCTCCGCTTGCCCCGGACGGTCCCGCGCTCAACCTTCGCCTGTTCGGCGATGACGTCATGAGCATCGAGGATTTGACGGCGCGAGGCGCCCTCAGCCCCGTGATGGCGGAGTTTTTGGGTTCGGCGGTGCGCGCCCGGTGCCCCGTGATCATATCCGGAGGCACCGGCTCGGGAAAGACGACCATGCTCGGCGCGCTTTCCGGGTTCATCCCCGACGACGAGCGCGTCTTGACCATCGAGGATACGCCTGAGCTGCGGCTGCGTGCCGCGCACGTCGAGCGGATGCAGACTCGCGAGGCGAACACCGAGGGCGAAGGGGCCGTTGGCATGCGCGAGTTGGTGGCGCTCTCGCTGCGCCGGCGCCCCGATCGCATCATCGTGGGCGAATGCCGCGGGGCGGAGGCTTACGAGATGCTGCAGGCGATGCAGACCGACCACCCAGGCTCGATGACCACCGTGCATGCCAACGACCCGGGGAATGCGCTGAGTCGTCTGCGCACCATGGTAGGTTACGCCAACGCCGATTTGGGTCGCGACGTCATCGTGCAGCAGATCGCGGAGTCGCTTGCGGGGGGGTTGATCGTCCATGTGGAGCGCATGCGCGACGGAGGGCGGCGCGTTACCAGCATCGTGGCGGTCGACCAGATGCCCGAGGGTGCAACGGTCATCCCTCGCGCCGAGCTGTTCCGGTTCGAGCCGCGCGGCATGGACGCGTTCAGCCGCATCACGGGAGCTTGGCGCGCATGCGGCGTCCAGCCGCAGCGCATCAAGCAGCGCATGCTCGCGGCAGGGGTGAGGTTCGATCCATCATGGTTTTTCGGGTCGTAGGAAGGCGATGGCTATGAAGGGATTCTTCTCCGGGGCGCTTGCCTTCGGCGTGCTTTTGGCGGCAGCGGCGGTGGCGTGCACCGCCCTGTCTTTGAGGTTGCGGCAAAGGGCCGAGGAAAACGATGCCCGAGCGTCGGACCGGGCGTTGTACGAACTGGGCAAACGCGATGCCGAGTCGGCGAAGGCGGATGTCGAAGGACCGCTTGGCAGGATGCTGCGCGATGCGGGTATCGAGGCGTCTCCGGTTTCATGGACGCTGTGCTTGGGCACCGTGGGCGCGTTCGCGGCATTTTTCGGCATGCGGGCAAGCGGCCTGCTCGGTGCGATGTTGGGCGTAGGGTTGGTTTGCATCGCTGCGGCGCTGTACGTGCTGCGCGCGCGGGCGAAACGGCGCGAGCTGCTTTCCCGGCAGTTCGTGCGGCTCGTCCCTCAGTTGTCGGCCAGCGTGAAAAGCTCGCTGACCCTTGAGCGCGCCCTGCGGGTTTCGGCCGACCATGCCCCGGAGCCGCTGCGCTCGGAGCTGATGGCGGTGCTCGCGCGCGTTTCCTATGGCATGCCGTTGGTGCAGGCCCTTGCCCGCATGGCGCAAAGCACGGGCGACGCCGATGTCGCGGCGTTGGCGTCGGCCATGCGCATCCAGCAGCGTTTCGGCGGGTCGATGGGCGCGGTTCTCGATCTGATCGCGGAGCATGCCCAGGGCCGCGCCCTCATGCAGCAGGAGCTGCGCAGCGAACTTGCGGGAACGCGCATGGCCACGGTGGTGGTGGCGTGCGCCATGCCCGCGATATTCGCGTTCATGTTCGCCACAAACCCGGCTTTTTCCCTGTTCTATCGGGAAAACCCGCTGGGGTGGGCCGTGCTTGCGGGCGCTGCGCTCATGGAAGTGGCGGGTATTGCGGCGTGCCGTCGGATCACAAGGTTCTCGTATTAGGCGCGCTTGCGCCGGATAGGGGGTGATACATGCGAAGTCTGACGTTTTGCGCGATCTGCCTGCTGGCGGTTGCTGCGGGGTTGGCGGTTTACGAGGCGCTCAACGCTTGGGTCGGGGTGAAGGCGCGTGGGCTTATGCTGGCATGGGCAAGATCCGATCAGGCAGGCGGCTCGTCGAGGGGTCGGGCTCATGCGGGTGCGGCTCGCTTGTGGTCGCGTGCTGTGGAGGCGCTTGCGGGTTTCGCCCCGCTTTCAATGAGGGAGCGGGAGCGGTCAAGGGAACGGCTTCGATGCGCGGGCATCGCTTTGGAGCCCGAAACCTGGCGTTGCGTGTGCTTTGCCGCGGTTTCGGGCTGCGTGGTCATCGCCGTTGCGGCGTGCATCGCGTTTCGCGCAACGCCGGCGGTTTTCGTTTTCGTCGTTTGCGGAGCGGGGCTTGCGGGTTGCGGAGGCTTGCAGCTGTATCTGCGATCGAAGCGCCAAGCGCGCCGCGCCGCCATCGATGCCGGATTGCCCGACGCCATGGAACTGCTTGGCGTGGCGATAGCTGCCGGATCTCCGGTGGAACAGTGCTTCCGCCAAGTCGCCGAGAGCTTGAGCGGCCCGCTTGCCGATGAGTTCCGCCTGGTGGATCAAGAGGTCAACTTGTTGGGGCATTCCCGTGCGAAGGCGCTTTCCAATCTTGCGCAGCGCTGCGCAAGCCAGGAGGCCACCGCGTTCGCCGCTCAGCTGACTCAGGCCATAGAGCAGGGCGCATCGGTGGCGCAGGGGCTTGCCAATCAAGCTGCGCTTGCCCGTGCGCGCACACAAGCGGCGGCGCTCGAGCATATCAGGAAGATGCCGACGAAGCTCGATGTGGTGCTGTCCGTTTGCTTTTTGCCGCCTACCACGTTGCTGGTGCTCGTTCCCACGGTGGTCGATCTGCTGGCGTTTCTAGGAGGTGGGCTGGCTTGAGGTCGTTTCGATGGGCGCCGCAGGAAGGAGGGGCGGGGCGATGGTGAGGAAGAGGCGTAAAACCGCGATGCGCCGTTGGCGGCGCTGCGTTCCTGCATCGGGCAATGCGGCGACGGGGGATGGGCGCGTGTTCACGCGCCGCGGTTTCGTGTTCGGTTTAGGGGCGGTTGCCGTTGGACTGATTATGTACAACCCCCGAATGGCGTTTGCCGATGAACCTTGGTGGGACGGGTCCTTGATCTTCCGCGGATATGGTGCGCGTTATGCCAGCAAGTTTTGGAGCGAAATCGGTTCGGTGCAGGCGGGGGCAGGTGCCGAACAGGCGGGGAATATGTACACCGGTTTGCAGGTATCGGCGAAAACGCCTTGGGTTGAATGGGATATCTCCTCACGGCAGTTCATCAGGGTGGCTACTAAGATCACCATGGCATGCGATTTCACGACGGAGCTGTATTACCACATGAGAGGCAAGCTCGAGATAGCATGCGGAAGCTATAACGAGCTGAATCCCTCGTATAACCTATGGCATACGGATTCGGGCGATGATACGCGTTTCACCCTGTTCCATACCGTCGATGGTGCGTCTAAAGGGGGCGTGGAAGAGGGGTCGAAGGTCGTCGTCATCGACAACGAGGCAGGAGCTGGCATCCATAGAGACGGTTGCCATGTGTGGACCGATTACCGCGGGTATCCAGGATCGGATTATTCGGTATGGATCCGGCGCACCGACCGCGATGCGATGCATGGGTTTCAGCTGAGGTCATGGTTTTGGAACTATTACTACTATGGGAAGGACTGGTACTACCAGCGTGCCGACGATCCCCCTATCGGCTTTTCCACGAAGTGGGTCAAGCAGCGTGCGAAACGGGTGGGCATTGCAAGCGAGGCGCAATGGGCCGGTCGCGTGCTCGTTATCTCCCCGGCAACGGTGCCGTCGCTGCAGTTGGGCGTTGACGGCCCTCGGACCGGCCAGGGATGCGGCGTGTTCGCCGCTGCGTCCTCGACGAGGCGTCATTGGATAGCGGTGGCGCACGAAGACGAGCGCTTTGCCGGGACGTTTCGCTTCGTGCCCGTTTGCGCCGGCGACGGATCGCTTTCGTTGGGTCAGGCAGGCGGCGGGCCGCGTTTCGACGCAAGTGCGGTGGAGCTTCAGCGCCGCGCGGGGGCCGATCGCGCGCAGGCGGTGTGGGTGCATGGGCGAGGGCCGCGCCAATGGCTTTTCAGCGATTGCTCCGGCATGGCGCTGGATCGCGTGGGGGCTTCGCAGGAAAACGGCGCGCGCGTGCAGTTCCATTCGAACGGTTATGCCGATGGGGAGTGGGGCAACGAATCGCATATGTGGCATCTCGAAGATGCTCGTTTCGGCACGGAGGACGGCGGCCTGTTCGACCTTGAGGGCGCTGCAGACGGCTCGACGGTTGCCGTGGACGCTTCGCTTGGCGTTCCCGACCCCCGGACCGCGTTCAGGCCCGGAGGCGCATCGGCCGATGCGAAGGGCATTCGCTACGAATACCTGTGGTTTGCCGATGACGGTCAGGGAGAAGCCGTCTCCGAGGTTCCCGAGGTCACGGGCCGCGCATGCGTGTCGTTCGGCGGCGGGCGCCTGTGGCTTGATGCGCAGCCGGCGGCGAACGTGGTGGGAACGCGCGGGCGTGCCGGGGCTTTGCGTGCTTTGAATCTATCGGCCGAAGGAAGCGGGCTGGGGCTTGTCGCACGAATCGTCTCGTCCGGAGCGTGGCGCGATGCCTCGCAAGAGGGAGCCGAGGCGCAGGGTCTCAGCATAAAGCTCGGCGGGGATGCCGCATCGCGCTTTCATGTGCGCTATCGTGTGTGCGGGAAGGATGGGAGCTGGTCCGAGTGGGTCCAAGATGGGCAGGAGGCTTCCTGTGGCGGGATGCCGCTTCATGGCGTAAGCGCCCGAATCGTGCCAGCGGGGCTTCTTGAGGAGACGGGGCGGACGCTTCAGATCGGCGAGCATTTGGCGGGAAAGCGGCTGGCGTGCATCGTGCGCGCGACTACCGCGTACCTGGACGCCGCGTATCTTGGGTGTGCCGTTTCAAAGCCTTTGCGAGTAGTGAACCCCTTCACCACGGTGCGTTATTTCGTGGATGGCGAACGAGAGCCTTGCTGGTCCGAACGCGTCGACGAGTCGTCCTCGTACTGCGTCGCCCCCGATGCGCGCACCGCCGCGTTGAAGCCCGGGTGCGAGAAGGTTGAAGGGTGGTTCGCCGATGCCGCGTGCACCGTTCCGTTCGCGGATGGGACGGTGGTGCAGGGGGCGACGTTGGACCTGTTCGGACGCAATATCGCCGAGGTCCGCTATGCATTGACGGATATGGCGCGGCAATTGTTCTCTGAGCGGCGGTGCTTCGCCGATAAGCAGCTTGAAGCCGAGGTGGACGGCGAATCCATGCTGCCGCCTGCGCAAGAGGTGGCCTACGGGGAGGTGCTGTCGTTTTCGCGGCGTCCCAGCGTATGGTACGAGGCCGAGGGGCGTGCAAGGGAGGCGGTCGGCGTTATCGGCGCATATGCCGATGCTGCTGCATCCCAGCCGCCTGCGCCTAAGCTGAAGGTGACGTGTTCTATGACGGCGTATCTTGGATGGGCCTTGCCGAGATACGAGGGCATTTGGGTTTCGTAGGCGTGGAATACGGATCGAGCCGCCA
>OLVT01000433.1_pt1 | contig 45922 bp, 40 predicted proteins | sample 1673241 | NCBI WGS metagenome assembly OLVT01 (sample SAMEA3178936, study PRJEB25190) | human gut metagenome | biome: human gut; feature: human-associated habitat; material: faeces | place: Austria | collected 2013
ACAGAACTGAATCAGTGGATAAATCATGAAAAAGAAGTGCTGGCAGAAATCGCAAAGCAACATGGAATTGAATGGGAGCAGAAAGGTACACATGAAGAGCATCTGGATGTTTACAATTTCAAAAAGAAAGAACGTAAGAAGGAAGTGCAGGAACTGGAACAGGAAAAAGAAAATCTGACAGCAGAGAATGAAGGCCTGACTTCTCAGATTGCGGACGCAAGGGCAGATATTAAGCTTTTGGAAGAAGAAAAAATTCAGTTCCAGAAAGATAAAGAAACAGCGGAAAGACGTGCTGAGAAAGCAGAAGCGGAATTGAAAAAACTGGAGGACAGAAGAGAATTCTTGCAACCGGTGATGGATAATGTCAGTAAGGAAATAAAAGAATATGGAATGATAAAAACATTTTTACCGGAAGCTACTACGTTAGAACGTGCGGTAACTTACCGGGACAAGAAAATCAAACCATTGTTCATTGAAATGAAAAATAAAATTGGTGCGATGGCTGCACAGGTGAAAGAACTCACAAGAGAAAGAGATAGTTGGAAAAGTAAGTTTCAGAAGAAAAAGCAAGAGCATGAAAAAACAAAAAAGGAACTGGCAGAAGTTCAGAAAGATTATCAGAAATTGTCTGGTGAGAAAGAAATACTGCAGGGAATTGCGGACAGATATAACCGACTTTTACGCATACTGGGGAAAGATATGGTAGAAAGACTGGTGCAGGACGATATCCGAATGCAGGCGGAACTTGAAGCAAAAAAGCAGAAAGAGCAAATGCCGAAAAAAATAGGTGACCGCATACAATGGGCAAAAGAACGAAGTGAAGAACACAATGCACAGATAAAGAAGAACAAAACAAAATACAAAGGAATGGAGTTATAAGAATATGAAAAAACAGATTTATGATGAAAAGAACGGGCTGAACTACACATTGCATGGAGATTATTATCTGCCGGATCTGGAAATCAATGAGGAAGAACCTACATATGGGAAATATGGAATAATGCGAAAGCAGTTTTTGAAGGAACACAGGAATGCCCGGTATCAGTATCTGGTACTGACCGGAAAATTGACGGAACATCTGAATCAGGTCGATAAAGAAGCAAGAGAAAAAGTCGAGATGCTGGTGGAACAGATGGCTGAACAGTGGGGCGTGACAGAAGAACTGAAGATGCAGGATCAGATGGAATGGGTGAGGAGGATGAACGGTATAAGAAGTATTACTGAAGAAATAACATCTGATTTTATATTTTCCAATAGAGTATAGTGACAATTATTTAAATGTGGTAGAGTTAATGTATGAATGAAATAAGTTTTGGGTAGAAAAGAAAAAGGGCATATGATAAAATAATCATCGGTTGTATTATAAAAAGAAAAAAACGAACTTGTGTTCTGTTTGCGCGTGATGTATAATTTAAATTGAAGAAGCCTAATAGAGAGAAAGAGGATGATAAGATGGCAAAAATAGAAAAACATATTAATTATGCGTTAGTTGAAGATGTGAGACCAGCGATGTATAAACCAATGAAGTATTGGGGGAAAAAGCCTCATAATATTTGGAGCGATTTTATTGCATGTTATTGTCCTGAAGATGGAGTTGTTTTAGATCCTTTTATGGGGAGTGGAATTGTTGCTTTTGAGAGTTTAATTTTGGGAAGAAAAGCAATAACATTTGATTTAAATCCTTTATCAGAGTTTTTTATTGAAACAACCTTAGAAAAATTTGATGAAGAGATGTTTAAAAAAGCAGTTGAAAGAATAGTAAAGAAAATAGAAGCAGATAAAGTATATATAGAAAATTATACAAAAAAAATAGATGGCGAAGAGACAATTATATATAATTATATTTGGTTTAAAGATGAAATTACTAAAATACGTGCAAAAAATTTAAAAGGGGAGGATATACCTGATTTAATTCCGGATGTCGATGATAAAAGACGTGGTATAGAAATGGAACAAATAAAAATGCAACATTGGTACCCTACGGACAAATTACCATTGACACCATCTATTAATCAAAAATTTATTACAGATTTAGGTGGCGATGATTTTAGTTATTTATGGACACGTAGAAATTTGTATTTACTATCGGAAATATTTAATTGTATTTTAAATGAAGATAAAAAGGTAGTAAAACATCTTTTGGCAGCGTTTGTACATACATTGCATTTGGTTTGTAAAATGGTGTATCCGCGAGCAGAAAGAGGCGATAGAAGATATTCTGGAAGTTGGGGAAGAGCAGATTATATGATAAGAAATAAATCTATGGAACAAAATCCGTTGATTATATTTCAAAGATCATGTTTTGATAGGCAGGGTATTGTAAAAGCAATGAATAATGCAAAAGAAAGACTTCCGGAAAAACGAACGGTAAATGAGGTGTCTAGAAAAAAACAATTAAACTTGAAATGTGATTTAAACTATGGAAATATTGATGTGGCAGATTTGTGCGATTATGTGGAGGATAAAAGCGTAGATTTTATTCTTACTGACCCGCCATACGGTGGATTGGTACAATATATAGATTTGAGTCAAATATGGTTGATTTGGCTACAAAAGTATGATGAAAAGTACAAAACAAATAATGTAGGTGAAATTACTGTAAAAAAAGGGTATATAGGACGAGATGAGTATAGAAGAAAACTTGTAAATGCGTTCAAAAATATGCATAGAGTATTAAAAGACGATGGTTACATGGTAGTAACGTTTCATAGTCAAGAGATGCAAGATTGGAATGATTTTGTAAATTGTGTTCGAAACGCAGGTTTCAAATTTGATAAAGTAACACATCAGTATAATAAGAGATCTGGAGAATCAAATGTAGCTATGCCGTATGGAACAACAGGATCTGACTTTTATATTCGTTGTGTAAAAAAACGTACAGTTGATTTTACTGATGATAAATCTGAACTAGAACATTTTATTTTACAAAAAACTATAGAGATTATAGCTGAAAGAAATGAGAAAACTCCGTTTACGTTTATTGTTAATGGTTTGTTGCCAGAATTATTACAAGCAGGATATTTGAGTATAGAAGAACCAAGAGAATTACAGGATATTCTAAAAAAATATGTTGGAAAAGATAATGTTTTTTGTGTTACACACAATTCTACTCAAGGCGCTGGTGACTATTGGTGGTTTAATGAACCTAAGAAATATATTAATTATCCTAATATACCATTAAGTAAACGTGTTGAAGAAACAGTACTTTCTATTATGCGTAGAAGAATTTCTGTAAAATACGATGATATAGTAGCTGAGATATTCAAAAATTTCCCTAATGGGTTAACGCCAGACCCTAGAGGTATTAAAAAAACTGTCGAAAAGTATGCGGTTCCAGTATCTGGGAAATGGAAACTACAAGAAGATGTAATAAAAGAGGCAACGAAACATACACAAATAATTTATAGTTTGGCAAAATTGGGAAAGAAAAACAGTTACAAAATATTTATTGGAAAACGTGAACAAAGTGAACGATATCAAGACAATCATATCTTACGTGAACTTAATGACGTTTCAGACATGAATGAAATAATGGGCAAAAAGTTCAAAAAAGAACGCATTGATCGAATTAATATGATTGATGCGATATGGATTAATGAAAATGATATACAATGCATTTTTGAAGTGGAAAATTCAACAAACTTTACTATGGCATTGCAACGAGCTTCGAATTTAGATTGTTCAGTGAAAAAGTTTATGGTTATACCTGAGGATAGAGAAGCGGAGCTGCGAGCAGTAAAAGATCCTATATTTATAAAACTGTTTGCAGAGTATAATTGGAAATATTTAACATATAATCAGGTGATGAGAATGGTGACAAGTAAAAGTGTCGATTTTTCTACAATAGAAGAAATAAGTAAAACTTTAGAGGATTAGGAATGGAAAATAGAAAGAAGAGACCAAGAAAACCCAAGGAAGAAGAAAACAAGCCAGGGAGATATGATCCGAGAAATACGTTAAATGATTTGACAGGGAAAGAGTGGCTATTATTAACGAAAAGCTTTTGGGAAACAGAAACATCAGTAATAGATAAAGGAGCATATAAACATCCAGCCCCATTTATGGTAGGGGATATAAAAAAATTAATATCATTATATACTAAAAAAGGAATGGTAGTATTAGATCCTTTTGTTGGAAGTGGAACGAGTTTAATTGCTGCAGATATGTTGGATAGAAAAGGAATAGGAATTGACTTGAATCCAGAGTATAAAAGTTTATATATGGAAAGGTTACAAGAATTAGAAATAGATTCTAGAAGTGAATATTATATTGGAGATTCTTTAGAGGTGTTAGATAATATTGGAAGAGTTGATTATATAGTTACTTCTCCGCCATATCACAATATACTAAGGAATAATTCTAAGGGAACAAGAAATAATAATGGAAAAAATTACCGCATGTCAGCGAGGGATGGAGTTGAATATTATAGTGAGTTGAGTAATGACTTGGGAAATTTTGATGAGTATTCGGAATTTATAATCGCACTTCAACATATTATGAAAAAAGCATATAAATGTTTGAATAATAAGAAATATACAAGCATTATAATAAGCGATTTTACGGTGAATAAAAAAGAAGTTTGTGTACAAGCGGATATAGTTAGAATTATGACGGAAATCGGATATGAATTTTCAGGCACTACAGTATTATTACAACCGGTAAAACCGTTGTATCCGTTTGGTTATCCGTATGCGTATAAAATAAACCATCATCATCAAAATATTATAACTTTTAGAAAAGTGGAGTAAGATAATGAAACAGTTTTTGTATCTAGATAAGGACATTGTTGGATCTATTGTTGCACAGGCAGAAAAAGGGTTAATAACTGAGATATCAAATGAAACAGAAGAATTAAAGGGAAATACGAGTAAAAACGTAGGACAAGTAGAAACTAACGGTAAAATTGGTGGAAATATTTGGAAATTGGTAAAAGCAGAGGCTGCGTTGAATATAGAGGGGGAGATTGAAAAAGAAAAAGTTAATAATTTTGCTACAAAAGAAATGGTTGTTAAAACTATGCATGATGCTGCTTTTGACATAGCGTACGATTATATAAAACCGATATATGTAGTAGATGATGAAGTATATACACATGGTGACTATATTGAAGTAAATAGAAAATTTGAGTTTGTTGATATGCAGTATTTAGAAGGATTGTTTTCAAAAGATGGATTAATTGATTTTTTGAAAAAATCTGCTAAAGAAGAAATTGAAACACAAATAGAACAGGCAAAAGAAGGTTTAAATAGACAGCAATTACGTTCTAGTGGGAAAATGGTAAAGAATAAAGTAAATGAACTCAAGAAAGAAAGTGATAAGCAGTATGACGATATACATGATATAATAAGTGTTTTTAAAAAGATGATTCCATATGAGAGAATGCTTATCTCATCAGATGGATATTTAATTCCGTGTGATAATACCTATTTTAGAGTTAATCCTAAAAGTATGGGGTTTATGTATGGAGGTGAAATTACTTGTGTAGGGATGATAACAAATATAATAAGAGAAAATTCGGCGGAAAGTGATGATATATTTGCTACTTTACATTATACAGTAAATGAGGCTTTGAAAAAAATTCTTCCTACAGATAAAGAAAATATTTATGTAATTCATCCCATTGCGATATACTATGGAAAGTAAAAGGATGTGAGTTAGAGTGATAACACCATGATAACAAAATCCCCAAAAACTACACGGACACAACGGAAAATCTGGATTTTTCCCCACGAATCAAACGAAAAATCACCATTTGCACATCGCAATATACCAGTCTGATATCGTGAAGGTGGACGTACTGTAGGATCAGGACGTGTTGCTACAATCATCGAGTAATATTCGTGATGGCATTGAGCCGTGCAAATAAGTAAATAATATCAGGGAAGAGTGTTTGCATTCTTCCCTGTATTTTTTTACTTATTTATATGGCGAAATCCCGCGATTGAATGAGTCAGTCGAAAAATCCCACGCTATATCTGATTTTTCTGAATCAAATAAATCTTAAGAGCAAGTTCTATTTCCGTATGTCTGGAATTATCTCTCAAATCAATTTCAAGTAAATCACAAATTTTCTGAAACCGATATTTCACAGAATTATAATGTAAAAAAAGCTTTTCAGATGCCAGCTTTAAATTCCATCCACAGTTGATGATAGACTGTAGTGTTTCAATCAGGTTTGCATGATGCTGGTCATCGTATTGCTGCAGAGGCTTTACATATTTATCGCAGAATTCAATTGCCTCGTTATTGGATGAAATAGAAAATAATAAACGATAGATTCCAATCTGATCATAAAAGAACAGACGGTTAAATTGCTGAATCTGATAGACAGTCTGGATGACCTGCTTTGCCTGTTGGTAGCTGTTGTGAATATTGATAATGTCATCTACATACATTCCAACTCCCATTGAAATAGTAAAAGGAACGGCGTTCAACAGACTGTGCTGGATTTGACTGAATGTATCTGCAAGGGTTTTACGGGCGCTGACAGGCAGTTTTCCAGTGATCAGAAAGGCAATAAAGTCACTCTGTGAATAATAAATAGTGGAAGGGAATGCCTGCTTGATATACTTAATAGAAGTATCAAAAATCTGGTCTGTATATTTCTGAAGCTTTTCATTTGTTCCGGTATCCAGATTACGCAGATAATACTTTTTAATATTGTTTATATCGATGATCGCAACAAATCCGCCGCCGTCCAGATTCCAGCCGTATAAATGGGCACGTGTATTGATCTCTTCACGTGTTTTGACGTTGTTAAGCATTAGATCACCTACAAAAGAAGAGTAATATTTCTCTTCGATCATCCGGTTGCTGATTCGGATCTGCATACGCAGGATAATTACGATACTGGCATATTCAATCGCTGTTTTGTAGATATTGGAGTCAGTATCCGGATATGTCCGGTCAGAACGGTCAGAAAGAAGCATAATATATCCAAATTTCTGCTCTTTATTGACAACGTCGATACACTGATATTTCTCTCGGTATTCATTTAAAATAATTTCATATGACAATCCCTTCAGATAAAGACTATCCTCGCTTACATTTTCAGAAAAATATACTTTGTGGAAAACAGTATCAACATAGGCAGTCGGTTCCTGGATCAGAGTACTCAGTGTCTGCAAAATTTGATGGATAGAGCGGTCATTTATTGCCAGTTCCAGGAAACTCTCGTGAATCTTGGAAGATTCTTTTAGCTGCTCCGCCTGTTTGGATATAATTCCGGACAGAGTTGGATTGATAATGTCGGCAAATGCGTAGATTGCCGGACAGTAGATCAGTGGCAAAGCTTTTTCATCACAAAGTTTTTTGGCATTTTCCGGAATAACCTTTATGTATCGGTCCGATTTGACAATTAGTGCACTGATATTTCTTGACAACAGTTTGCTGATGAAATCAAGAAAAGCATTAGGCGTCTTTTCCAGGGCATAGGTCGTTGTGATCACAACTTCATTTCCTTTTAACCACTGGAAGCCATCCGGAGTATCAACGACGGTTACTGTGGAGATTTCTCTGTGTACACCGAGATTTCCGGAAATAAGTTTTAATCCCTTAATAGTTGGCAGTTCTAATAGTTCTTCGACAGTCATTTTTAGTCTCCTTGTAATAAAATTGTATCTCAAATACAAAAACTGATAAAATAATTATATCACAAATACAAAAAAATGATGTCGAATATAAAAAAATCAAGATAAATTTGTACATGATATATATAGAAAGCAAAGTTATTAAGTTATAAACTTATCATTAACAAGAGGAAACTGGATAACAAAAAAGGAACATGAAAGAAGAAAGGAAGAGAGTATATGGATTATGTAGAGATTTCTAATTCAATGATCGTGTATTTGCTTTGTGGTATTACTGTAGCAATTGCATTTGTCCAGGCTGTTCTTTATATCCGAATGGCAAAGAAAATGACAGTGAAGGCAAACATTCCGGCAACAGTGCCGAAGACAGCATTCAGAGTCGGTCTCATTTCCGCAATCGGACCTGCACTTGGTGTATTTATCGTAATGGTTGGTCTTATGACTTCGATCGGAGGTCCAATGGCATGGCAGAGACTTTCCATCATTGGTGCAGCACCGACAGAGCTTACTGCAGCAACGCTTGGTGCTGAAGCGGCAGGTGCAGAGCTTGGAGGAGCTGGATTTACACTGAAAGTTATGGCTGTCAGCTGGTTCGTAATGGCACTCAACGGAGCTGGATGGCTGGTTGTAACAGGTCTTTTTACACCTGCACTTGAAAACTTGAGAACAAAGATGAGCGGTGGCGATTCAAAATGGCTGGTTGTAATGAGTGGGGCCTGTTCACTTGGTATCTTCGGTTATCTGGATGTTAACGAAATTGGTAAAGGATGGGGAAATGCAGCAGCCGTTGCCGGTGGTATTATCGGAATGGCAATCCTTGAAAAATTTGTAGCAAAGAAAGTTCCAAAAATCAGAGAGTACAATCTTGGTATTGCAATGATCATCGGAATGTTATTTGCAATCATCTATGATATGGCAGTTGGAGCATAGGAGGGTATGATTATGGAAAATAAAGAATTAATGTCAGAATGGAAAAAGAATAGTATTAGAATCGGTACTCCTACAAACCTGCTCGCAGCATTTACATCATTTATACCGGTTATCTGGCTGTGTATTACCTATAACTGCTGGCCGGATCCGAAAGTAGTACTTGCAGGATGGGGAATGGTTGCATTATCATTTGGTGCATTCTATGTTGTTGAACCAATTTCTTACTATGCAGCTCTTGGACTTACTGGTACATACTTAAGTTTCCTTTCAGGAAATATCGGTAACATGCGAGTTCCATGTGCAACAATGGCTCTTGAAACGACGGAGAGTGAACCGGGAACGCTTCAGGCAGAGGTGGCTTCTACAATGGCAATCTGTGGTTCTATTATTACAAACCTGATCGCTACAACAGCAGCTGTTTTAGTAGGATCAGCAGTTGTATCCGTACTTCCAGATGTTATTGTATCCGCTCTTACAAAATATGCAGCAGGTGCAATTTTCGGAGGAACTTTTGGAACCTATGCATTGAAATATCCTAAAGTTGCCATCTTTGGTATGGGACTTCCGCTTATCCTTAAATTTACGATCGCTCCTCCGGCATGGGTACTTATCGTTGTGTCTGTATTCGGAAGCCTTGGATTTGCAAGACTGTTATATGTAAAAGAAAAGAAAACTGCTTAGTGGGAAATGAATAAAAAGCAAAAGATTCATAGAGAAAAGAGGGAATAAGCATGAGTATGTGGAAAGAATGTGAAGGTTTACAGGAAGAACTCGTAAAAATGCGAAGAGAACTGCATCAGATTCCGGAATTTGGTTTTGATCTTCCGGAAACGCAGAAATATGTAACAGATAAATTGGATGAACTCGGAATTCCTTATAAATGTTCAGGAACAGACAGCAGTATCATTGCAGAAATCAAGGGTGGGCAGCCAGGTAAGACAGTTGCACTTCGTGCAGATATGGATGCACTTAAGATTACGGAGGCAAATGATGTCGATTATAAGTCCAAACATGAAGGTCTGATGCATGCCTGTGGACATGACAATCATATCGCAATGCTTCTTGGAGCTGCAAAAGTTTTGAATGCACACAAAGCAGAAATTAAAGGAAATGTAAGACTTCTGTTCCAGACCGCGGAAGAATTATCCAAAGGCGCAGAGATTATGATCAAAGATGGTGCAATGGATGGTGTAGATGCTGTATTTGGACAGCATATCGGAAGTATCATCAACAAAGATATCCCTGCAGGAAAGGTAATTGTTACTCCTGGATGCTGTATGGCGTCATTTGACAGATTTGTGATCCATGTAAAAGGAACAGGTTGTCATGGCTCTACTCCGGAAAAAGGAACAGACCCGATTACAATGGCGTCTCATATTGTAATTAACCTGCAGGAAATCATTGCACGTGAAGTTTCCGCAGTAAAAGCTGCAGTTGTAACAATTGGTTATTTCCATGGTGGTGTTGCTTATAATGCAATTCCAAGTGAAGTAGAAATCGAAGGAACGATCCGGGCACTGGAAGAGCCAATAAGACAGTACCTTGCAAAACGAATTGAAGAGATTGCAAAGAGTACAGCAGCAACATTCAGAGGAACAGCAGAAGTTGAGATGGACTGGGGAGCACCTCCGGTAATCAATAACGATGAGATGGCAGCACTTGTAACTGAAGCCGCAAAAGAAGTTGTAGGTGAAGAGGATGTTGTAAGTAAAGTTCCGGCACCAAATATGGCAGGAGAGGATTTTGCATACTACTTACAGAAAGTACCCGGAGCATTTTTCTTCCTTAGTTCTTCTAATCCGGTAAAGCATACGGATGTTCCTCATCATAATCCACACTTTAATGTAGATGAAGATGTGCTCTACAAAGGATCAGCAATGTTTGTAAAGATTGTAGAAGCTTATCTGAAGTAGTATAATAAAGCAAAAAAGGCAGGATAAGAGTATGAATGCACAGATGATGATTTTATTGTATGCGGTACTATTGTTTGTAGTGATCTATTTTATGATGGTAGTTCCGGGAAAGAAAAAGAATAAAAAAATGCAGGAACTCCATGATTCAATCAAGGTTGGAGATGAGGTTCTTACAATGGGAGGGATTATCGCAACAGTAAAAGAACGGGATGGTGAAATCCTTACAGTAGAGATTGATCCGGAAAAAGAAATCTGTATGAAAATTCTGGTCTATTCTGTATCTACGATTCGTAAATAAGAGCAAAGGGTGTTTTTCTGGTATATTATAGAAAAACACTCTTTTTAGTATGTTTGTGTACAAGAAAAACTTCCAGTAGCAGTTTTTTTGTAGTTTATAGTTTTTGGAAAATAATAAAAAATCAACCATGCTAAAAATGACCAAAATTCATTTTTTAATTATGAAATTATTGTGACTATTTGATATTGACCATCAGTCATTTTTTTGTATAATATTCTATAGAATAAAAATGTAAAGACAGGGAGATGATTATTGTGGTCAAAGCGGGAAAATGGATAGCAAAACACAGATTTATAATTTTGTTACTGGGGATACTGCTTTTGATTCCGTCATTTATTGGAATGGCGAAGACAAGAATTAACTACGACTTGCTCAGTTACCTTCCGGAATCACTGGAAACAGTAGAAGGACAGGACGTTATGGTGGATGAATATGGTATGGGTGCATTCGCCATGGTTGTTGTAGAGGATACGGACATGAAAGATATCCAGAAGCTGGCAGACCAGTTTAATAAGGTTGATCATGTCGAAAAAGTATTATGGTATGGTGATGTGGCAGATCTTTCACTGCCGGTAGAGATGATTCCATCCGATTTGAGAAAAGCCTTCTACAACGGAGATGCGACACTGATGCTCGCATTATTTGACAATACGACTTCATCTGACGAAGCAATGAATGCAGTCGGTGAGATGCGTAAGATTGCCAGCAAACAGTGTTTTATTGCAGGTATGACAGGTGTTGTAGCCGATATCAAGAATGTAGCAATGAAAGAAGTCCCGATTTATGTTGTAATTGCGGCAATTCTTTCTTTTCTGGTGCTGGAAATTACCGGAGAATCCTTCCTGGTACCGATTTTTTTCCTGATCAGTATAGGTGTAGCAATTGTATATAATCTGGGAAGTAACATTTTCCTTGGCGAGATCTGTTACATTACAAAAGCGCTGACGGCGGTATTGCAGCTGGGTGTTACGATGGATTACTCCATTTTCCTGCTGAATAGCTACGAAGAGAACAAGCGCCGTTTCCCGGGAGATAAGAACCGTGCGATGGGACATGCGATTTCTAATACATTCAAATCCATTGTAGGAAGTTCTGTCACCACAGTAGCAGGATTTGTAGCTCTTTGTGTTATGACATTTGCACTTGGTCGTGATCTTGGTATTGTTATGGCAAAAGGTGTTATCATTGGAGTGCTTTGCTGTGTAACAATCCTTCCGGCAATGATTCTTATCTTTGATAAACCGATTGAAAAAACCAAGCATAAACCGCTGATCAAGAGCATGGATAAGGTTTCAGCATTTATCACCAAACATTACAAAGTATGGATCGTTGCTTTCCTGATCTTGCTTATTCCTGCTGTTTATGGCAATAATCATACAAAAATTTATTATAATATTGCACAGTCACTTCCACAGTCACTTCCATCAAATGTGGCAAACAGTGAACTGAAAGATGACTTTGATATGAGTACAATGCATATAGTTATGGTAGATAAAGACATGGATGCCAAAGAGAAAAAGGCAATGATGAGTGAAATTGATGATGTCAAAGGTGTAAAATGGACACTTGGACTTAACTCCATCGTTGGATCTGCTATTCCGGAATCGATGATCCCGGATGATGTAAAGAGTATGCTTCAGGGTAAGGATACCGAGTTGATGTTTGTATGTACCAAGTATGAGTCTGCAACTCCGCAGGTCAACAAACAGATCAAACAGATTGATAAGATTGTAAAATCCTATGATAAGTCTGGAATGGTAATCGGTGAAGCACCACTGATGAAAGACCTGCAGGATGTAACAGATATCGATCTGACAAGGGTTAACGTTATTTCAATCGCAGCAATCTTTATTATCATTTTGCTTATATTTAAATCCATCTCGCTTCCGATCATTCTGGTTTCGGTTATCGAGTTTGCGATTACGATTAATATGGCGATTCCGTTCTATCAGGGCAAGAGTCTTCCGTTCGTTGCAAGTATCGTTATCGGAGCAATCCAGTTGGGAGCAACCGTTGATTATGCAATCCTCATGACGACCAGATATCAGAAAGAACGTATGAAAGGCAAAAGTAAGAAAGAATCTGTTGCGATTGCACACAGAATCAGTATGCCATCGATCATTACTAGTGGACTGAGCTTTTTTGCGGCAACATTTGGTGTGACTTGTTATACACAGGTTGATATGATCGGTTCTATCTGTGAACTTCTTTCAAGAGGAGCGATCATCAGTGTGATCGTAGTACTGACTGTCCTTCCGGCAATGTTCCTGATCTTTGATCCGGTCATCTGCAGAACAACTGCTGGATACAGAGTGAAAAAAGATAAAAGTAAAACAGTTGCAGAGCCGACAGCATAGGCTCTGCTGAAAAGGGAGCAGGCTTAACTGATTGAAATCAGCAAAAAGCCTGTTCCTTTTTGCTGTCATACACTTAGAGAAAAATGGCATCTGAAGAAGCTTTTTGTACGTTGAAAATGGGAAGAAATGGTTGTGTACAGTCCTTTCCAGAAAATAGAAGGTTGTTCTTTTGATTAAAATAGTATATACTATCTTAGTGTTACCCCAAAACATTCAAGAAAGGATTACATTTATGAAAATGCAGAAAAAACGAATCGTACAGTGCGGACTTTCTCTGATCTGTGCATTCGGTATCGCGCTGTCGGGGATGTCGGTACATGCAGAAGAGGTGGACAGCCTCGAAGATAAGACCAGTAATCTACAGAGTCAGTTGGAAGGGATCAACCAGGATCTGGTTACGATCAGCAATGAAATCGCTGAGACAGAAGTGAAAATTGAAGAGTCTAATAATGAAGTATTCCGTTTGGAAGCATCGCTCCAGATTTCCCGTAATAACGAGGAAGTACAGTATGCAAACATGAAGACTCGAATTAAGTACATGTATGAAAATGGTTCGGACACACTGCTTTCTATGGTATGTGAAGCAAAAAGTATGGGAGAGTTCCTGAACCGTGTAGACTTTATCCAGAATATTACAAAGTACGATAAGGATATGCTGGAGAATATGGTGAAAGTACGTGAAGGTATTGAAGAGCAGGAGACTGAACTGAAAAGCAGGCAGCAGGAACTGCTTGAACTGCAAAGCCAGCTGGACAGTGAACAGGCAGCGTTGCAGGCAAAAGCAGAAGAGACTTCGACAGACCTTGCCACGGTAAATGCACAGCTTGAGGCGGCACGTGCGGCACAGAAAAAGCAGGAGGAGGAAGCCCAGAGGAAAGCGGATGAGCAGTTGGCAAAAAAGGCACAGGAAGAGACAAAGCAGGCGTCAGCTTCCGCCGGAAGTAATACATCTGCGGGCAATAATTCCGGAAGCGGTGGCTATGTGATCCCATCAGGCGGTCTTACCCCGTCAAAGGGAAGGATCTGGTATAATGGACATACCGAGACTTACTATTCCCAGAAGGTACTTCCGGGAGGAGGGCTTGCGATCCCAGGACGCCATATAGCAAGTGACGGAACAATCAGAGATGCCGATGGTTACATTGTTTTGGCAAGTGATGATTACCCGAGAGGAACAGTTGTAGAGACGTCACTTGGTGCTGGAAAAGTATATGATACCGGAAGTGGATCCGGAAATATAGATCTGTATACAGATTGGTAAAAGAAAAGCGGGGCAGTAAAGGACAAACCTTTTACTGCCCCGCTTTTGAATTTAATGGGATATGTATTTTCAGTGGATCGAAAAGGCATATTTTGCTTTGTACTGGAGAAGTCCGGTTACTGTGCTTCGTAGGTTGCCTTAGCGTCACGTATCAGCTTGTCGAATTTATCTGCATCCCATGCAGCACGTCCTGTAAAGAGTCCATCGATGGATGGCTGAACAATCAGTTCATTTGCATTGCCCGGATTTACGCTTCCGCCGTATAATACAGGAATCTTGTCTGCTTCTTCGCCGAAAATTTCACGGAGGCATCCTTTGATGACTTTGTGCATCTCTTCAGCATAGTCAGCTGTTGCCGGAGTTCCGTTTACACCAATAGACCATACCGGTTCGTAAGCAACCCAGATCTTGCCCACCTGAGAAACGGGAACATCATGGAATCCGACTTTAAGCTGTGTGCGGAGTACTTCTGCACTGATTCTGAAATCTTTTTCTTCTGCGGTCTCACCGATACATAATAAAGTAGTGAAGCCATGGTTTAATGCTGCTTTTACTTTTTTGTTTTCTTCTGCATCGGTTTCACCAAATACGTGACGTCTTTCGGAATGACCGATCATAACAAGATCAAGACCAAGCTCTTTTAACATAAGAGGAGAAATTTCCCCGGTAAACTGTCCCTGGTCTTCCCAACACATATTCTGGGCGCCGAGAAGTACATAGTCTCGATCTACATTTTTCGTAGCACTTTCCAGTGTTGTGTAAGAAGGGATGATGAAAAGTTCAATCTCATCACGGCTGATATCCTTTGTATTTTCTACAAGTTTCTGCAGGTAAGCAACGGTATCCTGAATATTTTTGTACATTTTCAGGTTGCTTCCAAAATAAAGTTTCTTCTGCATAGTGTCCTCCTTTAGATTTTATCAATATTAGATTCTGAGAAAATTATACTACGCGGATAAGGAAAAAACAATGGTAGAAACGAAAGCAAAACCACGAAAAAATACGTTAAATAATAAACAAACGAAAAAACGAAAGAAAACGAAAAGATAAATGGAATAATATGTTTAAAATGAATAAAAATACGATGCGGAAAATATAAAAACTTACGAAATGTTAAAAAAGTGTTGCGAAAACGATGAAAACGCTATAAAATAAAAACATAAAACAAAAGGAAAAACAAATTAAAATAAAACAAAACGAAAGGAAGAACGAAAATGAGCGAAACAATTTTTAAACCAGTAACAGCTATCACAATGGGAGATCCGGCAGGTATCGGACCAGAGATCGTAGTGGGAACTATGCTTGATAAAGAAATTCATGAATGCTGCAAACCGTTTGTGATCGGAAGCATTGCTATTCTCGACAGAGCAGCAAAAGTACTTGGTAAAGAATTAAAATATAATAAGATTGAAGATCCTTCAGAAGCAAAATATGAATATGGTACAGTTGATGTGATTGAAACAGGTGATTATGACACCGATTCTATCAAATGGGGTGAAGTTCAGGCACTTGCAGGACAGATGGCAATTGACTGGATCATGAAATCCATTGAACTTGGAATGGCTAAGAAGGTAGATGCAGTTTCTACAGCACCAATCCACAAAGGAGCGATCAAACTGGTTGGCATCAAAGAACCTGGACATACAGAAATCTATCAGAACCAGACACATTCGCCATATGCTCTTACAATGTTCTCCTGCCATAAACTGAGAGTATTCTTTGTAAGCCGTCATATGTCACTGGTTGATGCATGCCACTATGCAACAAAGGATGTCATCCTTGAAGATGTAATCAATATCGATAAGGAACTTCGTAAAGTCGGAATCGAAAATCCACTGATCGCTGTAGCTGGTCTGAACCCACATAATGGAGACAACGGATTATTCGGAACAGAAGAAATCACAGATATCGGACCGGCGGTTAAAGCAGCTCAGGAAAGAGGAATCAATGCTGTTGGACCATGCCCGGCAGATTCTGTATTCCATATTGGTAAATCAGGAAAATACGATGCAATCCTTTCTCTGTACCATGATCAGGGACATATCGCTTGTAAGACACTTGACTTTGAAAAGTCTGTAACACTTACATTTGGTCTTCCGTTTATCAGAAGTTCAGTAGACCACGGAACAGCATTTGATATTGCGGGAAAAGGAATCGCAGGCTGCGTCAGCCTGATCGAATCCACAAAGGTAGTAGCAGAATACGCAGCAAAACAGCATGCTAAGAATGCATAAAGAAAAGTTTTAGGAGAGGTATTATAGAAAGCGAGGAATCAGTCATGCCACTTATCGGATCCGTTGCAGATGACCTTACCGGAGCAACAACTACGGGGGTATTACTTGCAAGAAGCAAGGCCAGAACAGCAGTATTCTTTAATGTAGAAGCAGCGATGAAAGCAGAGGGTGTAGACGAACTGGATGCGATCATCATCAGCAGCAACAGTCGTCCGCTTCCTGCAAATGAAGCTTATGATAAAGTAAAAGACGCGACCATCGCCTTAAAGAGCATGGGAGCAAGATATTTTCAGAAACGTATTGATACGACAATGCGAGGTGGCATCGGGGTTGAGATTGATGCAATGCTTGATCAGCTCAGTGAAGATACGGTAGCGGTTGTAGTACCTGCAATGCCACAGTCCAGAAGAATTCTGGTGGGTGGATACTCTGTGATCGATGGAGTGGCACTGATCAATACACCGGTTGCACAGGATGTAAGAACACCTGTAAAAGAAAACTACATACCACGTCTTCTGGAAGGACAGACCAGAAGAAAAGTCGGACTTGTGACACTTGATAAAGTGCTTGCTGGCGACGAAACCATCAAAGAAGCACTTGCAAAAGAACGTGCAGCCGGATGCCAGGTAATCGTAGTAGATGCAATCACACTGGAAGATGTGGAAAATATTGCACAGGCATGTATTTCACTGAACTGGGATGTGGTATCTGTAGATCCGGGACCGTTCACATCAAAACTCGCTTATTACAGAGATATCATCGGAGTTGAAGAGCCGAACCTTCCACCACAGGGAGATGAGACAGGAAAGACAGTACTGATCGCTGCTGGAAGTGCAACGCCTGTTACAAAAAAACAGATGGAAATCCTCTGTCAGGATGAACGGCATGTACGCATCAGTGTTGAACCGATACCGCTGATTGATGGCGGTGAGGCAGCCCTTGATGAAGTATATAAAGCAGTAAATAAAGCAGTTGCACTTATGAAAGCAGCAGTTCCGCCGAGAGCGATTCTTTTTGAAACCGCATTACATGGAGAACTCCTGAACCTGGATGAAGAAGATGCAAAGCGTCACTATGCAGGCGGAATGAGTGCAAACCGTATTAACGCAGGTCTTGGGGCAATTATCCAGCAGGTTCTGGAAGTTGTCGGAAGAGATAAAGTAGCAGGTCTTTATACAACCGGAGGGGACACCATGGTAAATGTATGCTACCAGCTTGGTGTAGAGTGTATAGAGGTTCTGGACTATGTAATTCCGCAGACTGACATTGGTCGTCTGATTGGCAGCCCGTACAGTGGACTTCCGGTGGTAGGAAAAGGTGGACTTACCGGTAATGACAATACGGCATGCGATATCGTGACGAGACTGTTTAACGAAGCGGCAAGAAAGTAATTTCTAAAGAGAGAAATGGAGGAAGAGGAAATGGAAAACGAAACAAAAAAACAGAAAGATCTTGATCTTCTGAACAAAATGAAAAACCTTCCGGGTGGTCTGGTTATCATCCCGCTTGTAATCGCAGTATTACTTGCTACATTTGTACCACAGGTATATCAGATCGGTGGTTATGTAACAGCTCTTTTCTATGATGGAAATGCGTGTATGATGGGATTCTTCCTGATCGTCTGTGGTGCATCGATCAACGTACGTCAGGTTGGTATGCCTCTTTACAAAGGTGTTGTAATGACTGGTATTAAATTCTTACTTGGTGTTCTTTTAGGACTTATCGTAGGATGGGTTTGCGGACCTACAGGATTCCTTGGAATCACACCATTTGTTATGATCGCTGCAATTACGAACTCAAACAGTTCCCTTTATATTTCGCTTTCATCACAGTTTGGTAATGCAACAGATACAGGTGCTGTTTCAATCCTGGCACTGAACGATGGACCGTTCTTTACACTGGTAGCTCTTGGAGCAACAGGCCTTGCATCTATTCCGTTTAAGTCATTAGTAGCAACAATCGTTCCGATCCTGATTGGTTTCATCTGGGGTAACTTAGACGAAGGATTCAAGAAAGCCTGCGCAACAGCACAGCCGATCGTAACATTCTTCATGACAATCTCTATCGGAGCAAAGACAGATGTATCTACAATCCTCAAAGCCGGAGCGTCAGGTATCTTACTTGGACTTATCTCCGCTGCAACATCAGTAATCTTCTTCTTCGTAATCAACCTTTTCCTTCCGAAGAAAGAGAGAAACGCCATGGGTGCTGCAATCGGTACAACTGCTCTGAACTCTGCTATGACACCGGCTGCGGTTGGTGAAGCAGATCCTACAATGGCTCAGTATGTAGATATGGCAACAGCACAGTGTGCAACAGCTTCTATTATCACACTGTTCCTGATTCCTTTCGTAACAGCGTTCTTTGATAAGATGATGCAGAAAAAACAGAAAGGTATTTACTCACCGGAAGGATGGGCTCACTACAAAGTTACAGGTGAAGCTGCACCTGAAGAATAAAAATGTTATAATTTGTTTATGGAATGAAGTCCTCTTGTGTGTTACAATACAAGAGGACTTTTGTTTTATAGAGAATAGTTGTCGAACGAAAGGGTGAAAACTATTAAAGAAAGGAAAGTGTTATGGAAGAGAAAATTACAGTCCGGATGACAGATACATATCTGTTTGACTTTACGTTATATCATACCTATTCAAAACTGGCAGGTTTTCTGACAAATATTCTGGGAGCAGCGATTGCTTTTATGGGAATCATCATGCTGGTTATGGGAAAGATAAAACCTGTGCAGATTATTTTTTATCTGGTGGCAGCGGTTGTGTTTATTGCGTATACACCATTGCTTCTGAAATACCGCTCTAAAAAGCAGGTAAAAGGAATTGAACGTTATCACGTTCCGAATGAAATGACTTTCAATGATGAAGGTATCCAGGTAGAGTTTGCTGAAAAAAAAGAAACTTATGAATGGGAACAGATCCAGAAGGTAGTTACAACACCAAAGACAATTGGATTTTATTATGAGACAGAAAAGGCATTGATTGTACCAAAACCGGATTTTGGGGACAAGTTTGTACCGATTTTGACATTGGCAACAAAAAAACTCGGACCGGCCAGAGTACATCTCAGATAGCATGTTATGTGGAGGGGAAAATGTTACAGGAAAGACGGAATCATATATTACAGAAAGTAACAGAAAATGGAAAAGTAAGAGTTGCGGATTTGAGCCGTGAGCTGAACTGTTCAGAAGTGACGATCCGTAATGATATTAAGAATATGGATCAGCAGGGGCTTCTGCAGCGTACACACGGGGGAGCAGTCAGTCTGGAGAATAAGGTAAAGCGCAAATATGCGGCAGAAAGTATTTACCGGAATACCGAGAGAAAAAGAGAGATTGCAGCGTGCGCATATGAGTATATAGAAGACAGGGATACCATTATTATTGATGATGCATCCAGCAGCTTTTATCTGGCAATGCATATCAAAGAGCATCCGGAAAAGAGGCTTGCGGTTGTGACAAATTCGCTATTGGTAGGAAATGAACTTGCAGCAGTAAGACATGTAGAACTGTATATGATCGGCGGTCATGTGGGCGGTCATCTGGCAGCGACGATGGGAGATGCAGCCATTGAGAATATGGAAAAATTTCATGTAGATAAAGGATTTATCGGAGTACACAGTATCAATTTTGATGTGGGTCTGACATCCATCGCAACACCACAGATGCAGGTGAAGAGAGCGATATTCGAAGCATCCCAGCAGGTGTTTGTTCTTGCTGACAGCAGCAAATTCGGAGGTGGGTATGTGTCCGTGATCTGTCCGGTTAAGGATGTATACAAGATCATTACGGATTCGCAGATCAGCAAAGAGTATATCCGAAAAGCAGAGCATGAACAGATTCCTCTTGTGATAGCCGGAAACCGGGAGCAATAATATGATATATGAGAGAATACAAAAGGGGCGCTTTTTAAAGCGCCCTAATCGATTTATAGCAAAAATAGAAATAAATGGAAAAGAAGAAACGGTCCATGTGAAGAACACAGGGAGGTGCGCGGAACTTCTGGTTCCGGGAGCAGAAGTGTTTGTTCAGAAGTCTGAAAGTGCAGGGCGTAAGACTGGCTGGGATCTGATCGGTGTCAGGAAGGCTGACCGGCTGATCAATATGGATTCCCAGGTGACAAACAAAGTGGTGCAGGAATGGATTGAAGCCGGGAGATGGTTCAAGGACGTGAAGATCGTCAGACCGGAAGTTACCTATAAGAATTCCAGGTTTGATCTGTATGTGGAATATGAAGAGAAAAAAGCGTTTATAGAAGTGAAAGGGGTTACGCTGGAAGAAGAAGGCGTGGTAAAGTTTCCGGATGCACCGAGCGAGCGGGCAGTGAAGCATTTAAAAGAGCTGGAAGAAGCGGTGCAGGATGGGTACGAGGCTTATGTATTCTTTGTGGTCCAGATGAAAGGAGTACGTTATTTTACACCAAACAGACGGACTCACAAAGAATTTGCAGATGTTCTTGCAGAAGCAGCAGGAAACGGAGTTCAGGTGATCGCAAAGGACTGTTTTGTGACAGAGGATTCCATTGCAATTGCGGACGAAGTTCCGGTAGTACTTACCAATCCACAGCTTTATGAAGCACCGGAGCTGCTTGTGGAATGGTACAGAGAGCGGAAACGGGATCTGCCATGGAGACATCATGTAAATGCCTATCGGGTATGGGTGTCTGAAATTATGCTACAGCAGACGAGAGTGGAAGCAGTAAAGCCGTTTTTTGAGCGTTTCATGACAGAACTTCCAACGGTAAAAGATCTAGCCGAGGCATCGGAGGATAAGCTTTTAAAGCTCTGGGAAGGGCTTGGATATTATAACCGGGTACGCAATATGCAAAAAGCAGCGCAGAAGATTGAGGAAGAATACGCAGGAAAATTTCCGGAAAATTATGAGGAGATCAAGGCGCTTCCAGGAATTGGAAATTATACGGCAGGGGCAATTTCTTCTTTTGCCTATGGAATTCCAAAGCCGGCAGTGGACGGAAATGTTCTCCGGGTGGTATCAAGACTGCTGGCGAGCGATGAAGATATTATGAAAGCGTCCGTCAGGACAAAGATAGAAAATGCGATTGAACCGGTGATCCCGGAAGATGCAGCATCGGATTTTAACCAGGGGCTGATCGAACTTGGTGCGATTGTCTGTGTGCCGAATGGGGAGGCAAAGTGTGAAATCTGTCCTCTTACGGGAATATGTGAAGCGAAAAGGCTGGGAATCCAGAATGAACTGCCGGTGAAGAAAAAGGCAAAAGCGCGCAGGATTGAGGAGAGAACCGTTTTGATTTTTAAGGATGGTGATCATGTGGCAATCCGGAAACGACCGGATAAGGGACTGCTTGCAGGTATGTATGAGTTCCCGAATCTGGACGGAAAGCTTACGATGGACGAAGTAACCGCTTACAGTAAATCTATCGGGCTTGCACCGATCCGTGTGAAAAAGCTGCGGAATGCGAAGCATATTTTCAGCCATATTGAATGGCATATGACTGCGTATGAGGTGATCGTGGATGAACTGGAGAAGAACTGCAAAGAAGAGATGATCTTTGCATATCCGGAAGAAATACAAAAGGAATATTCCATGCCATCGGCGTTTAGCGCATGGAAGGTGAAATAAAAGAAGGACATTGCTTTTCGATTTTGCGAAATGCGATGTCCTTTTTTTGGATCAAACAAAATAATTATAAGTGTTTAAATCACCTGACGTGCAAGCCGTGGTGACTTTGCACCTTCCTGTGCATAAATTAGTGAGTACATGAAATATGCCATCACACATGCAGCAACTACATCCACTACGGAATGTTGCTTCAGGAACATGGTTGACAGAATGATCAGAATGCTTAAAACAAGAGATCCTTTCTGGATCAGTCTGGAGTGCTGAAGCTTCTCGCAATGGGAAATTGCGATGTAACAACAAATAGAGTTGTATACATGAAGACTTGGAAGCACATTCGTAGGTGTATCCGTCTGATAGATCCGTTTAACCAGCTCGATACAGAAGTTATCACGCGTAAATACTTCCGGTCTCAGGTTCAATCCGTTCGGAAATACCGTGCAGATGATCAGAAAAATGGTCATACCGCTGAACATGATCGCGGAGGCTTTGTAAAATCCCTGTTTATCATTAAAGAACAAATATCCCAGTGTGACTGCAATATAAGCAAACCACAGCAGGTACGGAATGATGAAATATTCACAAAACGGGATGTAGTCATCGAATATCGAATGGATTACAAAATAATTGTCGGTCACATGGCGTTCCAGATAAGTAAACCACGGAAAATAAATAAAAGCATATAGTAATACCCATGCATGGCTGTATGTATGCATCAGTGTCTTTAATTTTTTTAAAATATGACTCATGATAAAAATCAGCTCCTTCGGGTGAAGATGTTTCTTCCTTGTTACTAGAGGTAGTATAACATTAAAAATTTTTCTCGACAACAGACTTCATAAAACATTCATATTTTTTTCTATTTTCTATTTTACGGAGAAACCTTCAAAGATATACATATCATATTTATTCCGTGCAGTTTTATAAGCTTTTTGATTGCGGAGTGTCCAGACTGCCATCGGAATACGGTACAGATAGTGGTTCAGCCAGACGGAAGGATTACCGGCATCTGCAAGTTTATAAGAAATAAAGTCCGGACGACAGATCAGGTTGGTCAGCAGGAACTGTACACAAAAGCGCGCCAGAAAAGGATTTTCCGGATTCGTGCGAGTCAGGGCAGAAGAAAGCTGTCCACGAAGAACCTGCGGTGCATGCTTGTGAAACCATCGGATTCCAAGTGAGTTGAAAGACTGGACCATATAAGGCCCTTTATAATCCTTTAAAATATCCCATGCGGCAGGGCAGAGCTTCATATTGCTGTCCGGAAGCTTCAATTCAATCAGAAGAGGAACCCGCCCATTGACATAGCGAAGGACATCTGAAAAAAGTGGCATATGCTCCGAAGTTCCGGAAAGATGCAGGTGCTGTAGCGCATCAAACGTGGAATCCTCAACTGTCCCTTCGGCATTGCAGATCCGCTTTAAAGACTCGTCATGGAATACGACTACTTTTCCATCACGGGTGAGATGGATATCAAGTTCGATGGCAAGATTTTGTTTTACTGCCTCACGAAATGCTGGCATAGAATTCTCGGGAATCAGCCGGGAAGAATCATGTAGTCCGCGATGGGCATAATCCCGCTTGAGATAAGGGAGGATTTTGCTTCGACGGGAAGTATTCGGCATGATCATATATAAATATAAGAAAAAACATACAACAACAGTTAAAAGAATCCAAAACAACAGCATAGAAAAGTCCCCTTCTTTTATGTAATAATTTTCAGTGTCTCAGGTTCGATAGAGAACGAAACATCCTTCTGGAGATAAATCGGTTCGCCGTCAGAATGTACCGGAAGTGCTATTTTTGAGTGTACTTCTGCTTTTTTACAGCGGAAGATATGCACGCCTGGAAGTCGGGTATGCTTTCCGGAAAACACAGTCGGCAGAATTGCCAGAGCAATAATTTTGGGAACATCTGCAATCACAATAAAGTCCAGCAGATCATCATCCGGTTTGGCATCCGGGCAGAATTTGCATCCACCACCTTCATAAGGAAGATTAAATGCAGAGGCAAAGAAAACCCGTTTAAAATGAAGTCTTTTGGTATCGTCCAGAAGGATTTCCATCTCATCTGGCTGACAGCGGCGCAGACGGTAGAGTGAGCAGGCTGCATAGGCAAGTTTGCCCAGACCGAGCCGGTTAAAAAAGACTTTAACCCTGGAAATACAAAGTTGATGGCAGATAGCTGCATCGTATCCGATTCCGGAACTGACGGCAAAACGGTGAACCTTGTCATGATAGTGCAATACACCAAGATTGATCTTGCGCGTCTGTTCAGAATGAAGTACCAGATCCAGAGCTTTCATGGTATCGGATGGAAGGGCAAGTCCCCGGCCAAAATCATTGCCAGAGCCGATCGGAATGTAACCGAGGGTAACCAGGCTTAAATTCTGCAGACCACAGATTACTTCATCCACACTTCCATCACCACCAAGTACAACGATCGTAACAGGATCCCCGGAGGCGGTAAGCTCGGCGGCAATTTCCGTTGCGTGATGCCGGTGATGTGTAAAATGGATCTGGTAATCTATATGTTCTGCTATCAGCTTTAATTTAATCTTTTCCCATAGTGCAAGTCCCTGACCCGAGCGGGCGTTAGGATTGGCTATAAAATGATACATAAAGTCATCCCTTCACTTCTGTAAATTTAGTTTCATTCTAGCATTGGAATGAGAGGATATTGTCAAAAAAACAATAAAAATGCAAAAATTTATTGAGGCAGAGTGTTAAAAGTGCTATTCTGGTACATGTGTTAAAAAATGAACATAAAATAAATGGAGGTAATACTGTGAAATTTATAAGACAATTTTTGATTATCATATTGATTTCTTTTGCAGGAGAGCTTTTGCATGCAATCCTTCCACTACCGGTTCCTGCAAGTATTTATGGCTTGCTGATCTTGCTGGCAGGTTTGCAGACAAAAGTAATTCCTTTGAAAGCAGTTGATGAGGCCGGTGGATTTCTGATTGAAATCATGCCGATGCTTTTTATCCCTGCAGGAGTAGGTCTGATGGTATCATGGGGAGACTTAAAACCGGTTCTTGTTCCGATCATGGTTACAATTGTAGTGACAACAGTGCTGGTTATGGGCGTGAGTGGAAGAACCGCTCAGTTTGTACTGAAGAAAGAGGAGAAGAAGGATGAGTAATATGCTGCATGGATCGACCTTTTTTTGTATGGCGATCAGTCTTTTTGGATATGAGGCAGGAATTTTTCTGCGTAAAAAGTTAAAAATTGGTATCTTCAATCCACTTCTTGTTTCGATTGTTTTTGTAATTATCGTGCTAAAAGTGACTGGAATTGATTATGATACTTATGATAAGGGAGCGAATGTACTGAGCTACCTTCTGACACCGTCTACAGTCTGTCTTGCAATTCCGCTTTATCAGCAGATGAATCTTCTTAAGAAGAATCTGAAAGCGATCATTGCAGGAATTACAACAGGTGTATTTGCCAGCCTTGCCGGTGTATGGGTATTTTCTATGTTGTTCCACCTGAAGAAGCAGTTCTATGTAACGCTTCTTCCAAAATCAATTACCACAGCGATCGGTATGGGAATCTCGGAAGAGCTTGGTGGAATTGTGACGATTACAGTTGCTGCGATCGTAATTACCGGGATTATTGGAAATATGTTTGCAGAGGGAATCTGTAAGCTCTGCAAAATTGAGCATCCGATTGCAAAAGGACTGGCAATCGGAACAGCTTCCCATGCTATGGGAACGGCAAAGGCAATGGAAATCGGAGAGATTGAAGGAGCAATGAGCAGTCTTTCTATTGCAGTGGCCGGATTGATGACGGTTGTAGGTGCATTGATTTTCTATCACCTGTATTAGAGAGGAGTGTGCAGAATATGGAGAAAACAATTATCTGTATCGGACGGGAATATGGAAGCGGCGGACATGAAATCGGTGAATTGCTGGCAAAGCGTACCGGTTATGCGTTTTACGATAAAGAGAAGCTGTTTGAAATTGCAAAGATGCGCGGATACGAGAAAGAAATGCAGGAGTATCTGGATGAACAGCCGGTGGACAGCCTTCTTTATTCAATCGCAATGAATTTTGCAGAACCGAAGAAGAAGCCATATCCATTTAAGCTGATTGAAGAGCTTGTGGAAGAGGGACCATGTATTATTATGGGAAGGTGCGCAGGTTATCTGATGAGAAACCGAGAAGAAGCTTTTAGTGTATTTGTCCATGCAGATATGGAAACACGAATTGAACGCGTGAAAGAGCGTGATCATATTACAAGCAGAATGAAAGCGAAACGTAAGATCCAGGATGTGGATGAGAAAAGAAGCGCTTTTCGTAAGGATTATACCGGACAGGAATGGGGAATGTCGAAGAATTATGATCTTTCGGTCAGCACTACAGAGTTGTCCTATGAACAGGCAGCAGATCTGATTCTGTATTATAAGAAGATGACAGAAGAATCTGACAGAGCTTAGAAGGTATAAAAAGAATATACTAGTTTGTTGAATCCAGAAATGGGAAATGACATGGCAGGTCATTTCCCATTTCTGGATTTTAGAGATATAGAAGGGCTCAATTTCTATATCTTAGTTTATAGAATACTTGGCTTCTATAAATTATTTATATATTCGTTACAATCTTTTAGAGGGCAAAATTTGATTTATCTAGGCATCTCCCATGCGTTATGATCCGTGTGAAGCAACATATGTGACTTGTGAGAAAGCGGTTTCTCAAAGAAATCACGGTACAGACGGAGTACATCCGGGTTCTCATGTGAGAAGCGAAGTGGTGCATTCTTATCAAGGAAATAAAGATTTTCACCACGTGTCCGTGCAAGTTCTTCTCCGTCATGGATTGGCTGACCGCCACCGCCGACGCATCCGCCAGGGCAGGCCATGACTTCTACAAAATCATAATGTACTTCACCATGTTCGATTGCTTCGATCAGTTTACGTGTGTTTCCGAGTCCGCTGACAACAGCAGCACGAACAGTAGCATCTCCAAGCTGGATTTCAGCTTCTACAACACCTGGCTGTCCACCAGGATTGCGGACAATCTTGAATGCATCCGGATCAGGGTTACGTCCGGTTACAAGGTAGTGAGCAGAACGAAGTGCTGCTTCCATAACACCACCTGTTGTTCCGAAGATAACACCGGCACCGGTCCATTCTTTCATCAGAGGATCGCATTCACGATCAACCAAAGAAGCAGGATCAATATGTGCAGAACGGATCATGCGTGTCAATTCACGAGTTGTAAGTACAACGTCTGTCTCGTGTCCGGCATATTCACCATAGAACAGTTCCATGTTACTTTCGCCTTTTTTGGCAACACATGGCATGATAGATACAGTAAACATATTTTCCGGTTTCACACCGATGGATTCTGCAAAATAGGTCTTCATAACAGAACCGAACATCTGCTGTGGTGATTTGGCTGTTGAAAGCTGTGGCACCAGATGTGGGTACTGTGATTTAAGGAAGCGTACCCATCCAGGGCAGCAGGAGGTAAACATCGGACGAAGATTTAATTCGCCTTTTGTAAATCTCTGCAGGAATTCATTTCCTTCTTCCATAATAGTAAGGTCTGCTGTGAAGGAGGTATCGAATACATAGTCAATACCCATTTTCTTCAGAGCATCCATGATCTTGCCGACAGTTGCTTCTTCACGGGAAAGACCAAGAGCTTCACCCCATGCAGCACGTACAGCAGGAGCAACCTGTGCAACAACGACTTTTTTGTCATCAGCGATTGCATCCCATACTTTCTCTGTATCATCACGTTCGCGCAGAGCGCCGACCGGGCAGTGAGTAATACACTGACCGCACAAAGAACAGGAAACCTCGGAGATCTTATGGTTGCCGGTTACATTAATGGTAGTACGGGAACCAGTACTTGTCACATCCCAGATATGTAAATCCTGGATCTTGTCACAGACCTGGATACAGCGCATACACTTGATGCATTTCTGTGAGTCTCTGATCAGCGGAAATTCTTTATCCCAAGGGAATTCTTCCAGACGCTGCTTAAATGGTATTTCGATGATGTTCAGGTCATTTGCAAGACTCTGCAGAGTACAGTTACCGCTTCTGACACAGGTAGCACATTTGCAGTCGTGCTGGGAAAGGATAAGCTGTACAGTCTGTCTTCTGGCTGTACGAACCTTTGGACTGTTTGTATGGATTACCATACCTTCTTTTACTACGTTGTTGCAGGAAGTTACCAGCCGTTCCATTCCCTCGAGTTCAACAACACAGACACGACAGGCTGCGATCTCGTTGATATCTTTCAGATAGCAGAGCTTTGGAATCGGGATATCCGCCATTTTGGCAGCATCCATGATAGTAGTACCTTCCGGGACAGATACGTTTATATTATCAATTGTAAGATTTACCATAATGTTTCACGACCTCCTTTGAAAATGCCGTAGCCGAAGTGGTCGCAACGCAGACATCTGCTGGCTTCCTGTTTCGCTTCTGCCTCGGACATGCAGTTTTCTACACCGTTAAAGTCACAGACACGTTCGCAGGCTTCACGCTCGGTCATGTTTACTCTTCCGCACGGCGGGCGGTCATCAAGACGCGCTTCAGGAATCTCAACGTCACAGCTGATAATGTGGTGATATCCCAGGTATTCGTCTATGTTAGCAGCTACTACTTTTGCAGCAGCAATAGCTTTGATTACGGATGCAGGACCGGAAGCACAGTCTCCACCGGCAAATACACCCGGAATGTTATCGAATCCGCCGTATTTTTCGGTTAAGATCTTACCTCTCTGTACAGGAACACCGGCTTCTTCAAAGTGCTGGTATTCAATATCCTGTCCGATCGCAACGATCAGTGTCTGGCATGGAATGAATACGTCAGGAGCACCTGTCGGACGTACACTTGCACGACCGTCTTTGATCTTACTGATCATCTGTGGTGTAACGTAGATTCCTTTTACGTGACCGTTTTCATCTGTTTCGATGCGGGAAGGAGCCATCAGAGTCTGTACTTCGATTCCTTCTGCAACAGCACCTTCAATCTCTGCCGGAAGGGCAGTCATATCTGCCACGCGACGGCGGTAAACGATGCTGACTTTTTTAGCACCCAGACGTTTTGCGGTACGGACAGCATCCATAGATACGTTACCGCCACCGATAACGGCTACTTCCTGTCCGGTAAGATCCGGGTTCTGGTTCTTTCCTACATCACGAAGGAACTGAACAGCAGAAAGGACACCTTCTGAGTGTTCACCTTCGATACCAAGTTTCTTATCGGTACTTGCACCGATTGTAATAAGGACTGCGTCATATTCTTCACGCAGGCTTTGGATTGTCATATCAGTTCCGATACGTTTGCCAAATTCTACTTTTACGCCGGTCTCGAGGATGGCGTTGATGTCATCGTTCAGACGGTCTTTCGGAAGACGATAGTTTGGAATGCCATAACGGAGCATACCACCAAGCTCAGGCAGCATCTCGAATACAGTTGTCTGGTGTCCCATAAGCTGCAGATAGTAAGCCGCACTTAATCCACCAGGACCGCCACCTACGATAGCGATGCGCTTTCCGGTAGATGGAGCACATGGCGGAGGTGGAACCTTTCCTGCATAATCCGCAGCCATTCTCTTAAGCCCGCGGATATTGACTGCATCATCCACGATATTACGACGGCAGCGTGCTTCACAAGGATGTTCACAGATAAATCCACAGGTTGTCGGGAACGGATTATCTTTGCGGATCAGACGGATCGCATCTGCATAACGTCCTTCTCCGACAAGAGCGATGTATCCCGGGATATCTACGTGTGCAGGGCACAGAGATACACATGGAACAGGCTGTGCATACTGGCAGGTACATCTTCCCTGGCGCACATGTTCTTCATAATCTTCACGACATCCCATCAGGCTCTTGTAAACCATATGAGCTGCTTCATACCCGATCGCGCAGTCAGCTCCTTCCATGATTGACAGAGCAAGTTCTTCCATCAGGTCTAATGTTTCCATAGTTGCGTCCCCATTCAGAACATCGGTCAGCAGGTTCTTCAGCTGCCACAGACCAATACGGCACGGCACACATTTTCCGCAGGTGTGTGTATGACACATCTCCAGGAAAGCACGAGTCATGTCTACAGGACACAGTCCCGGAGGACTGGATTCGATTCTTCGCTCCAGATCTTTGTAGAGCCCTTCGATAACCAGCTGGGCTTTGTCCGGTGCAGTGATTTCAAGTCTACTCATAGCTTTTTCTCCTTTAACTTTTTTTGCCAGTCCATAGATCAGATGAAGAAAAATTATAGGGAAAACATCTGAATGCTATAGACCAACTCTATGGACACACTTATAATGATATTGTATGCATTTCAGTACAATCTTGCAAGCAAAGTTAATAAATAGACAAATAAGTTAATTTTGTCACAAAATGATAAAAAATATCAGCAATATGCACAAAATAACAGAACAACGATAAAGGGTGCAAAAAATAAAAAAATTATGGTACAATAACACCTGTAAAAGAGATGTCTGTTTTACAGGCACAATTAACAGAAAGGGCGGAACAGGAGAAATGAAAGTAACAGATTTTGGTGCAACAGTTAAAGGTGATGAGACAAAATTATATACGCTCACAAATAAAAACGGAATGGAGATTGCAGTATCCGATTACGGTGCAACGCTGGTACAGGTGATCGTACCGGACAAAGAAGGCAAGCCGTGTGATGTTGTGCTTGGATATGATGAGGCAGCAGGATATGAAGAAGGAGATCTGTTCTTCGGTGCAATTGTCGGGAGAAGTGCAAACCGTATCGGAGGAGCATCCTTTGAACTGAACGGAGTGACCTATCAGCTTGAAAAGAATGATAATGGCAATAATCTCCACAGCGGAATGGATTTTTATAACCAGAGAATGTGGAAGGTAAAAGAAACCGCAGATGATCATATTACATTTGAACTGGACAGCCCGGATGGTGATCAGGGATATCCGGGAGCTGTACATATTGAGGTAACATATACTCTGGCAGAAGACAATGCAGTGAAGATCGCTTACCATGCAGTTCCGGATGCAGATACTCTGATCAACATGACAAATCACAGCTATTTTAATATGGATGGACATGCATCAGGAGATGTACTGGATCAGGAAGTATGGATTGATGCAGATGCATTTACCAGAGCCGATGCCGAGTCTATTCCGACAGGCGAGATCACACCGGTAGAAGGAACACCGATGGATTTCCGCGCAAAGAAAGCAATTGGCAAAGAAATCGAGACAGATTATGAAGCACTGAATTTCGGGAAAGGATATGATCATAACTGGGTTCTGAACAATAAAGGAGAATTTGCAAAAGTGGCAGAGATGTCCTCGGAAGAGAGTGGAATCACCATGGAAGTTTATACAGACCTTCCGGGAATGCAGCTTTATACAGGCAACTTTATTGTTGATGCCAAAGGAAAAGGCGGGGCGCATTACCACAAACGCCAGGCAGCCTGCTTCGAGACACAGTTCTTCCCGGATGCAATCCACAAGGAGAATTTTGCCGGGCCGGTATGCAAGAAGGGCGAAACTTACGAAACAACAACGATGTACAAGTTTATATAACAACAGATAAGCCGAAAAGGTGCCATGGACATAAAAATCCATGACACCTTTTTTGAAAATATGTGCTGTAAAAAATCAGCGAAGGAATATGAAAAATTCATTTTACGCTGTGGTATATCTGTGAAATCAGAAAATGCCATCCAGATAATGCCCGATCGAACGGCGGATATTACCTTCAAAATCAGTCTCTCCGTTATGCAGACACCATTCAAATACATTTCCGATAACCAGCATACGGATATCAGTGCAGATTTCATCCAGGGAAATCTTTGGCGCAATGATGCCGGCATCGATCGCTTTGCGAAGATAATTCTCTACGGTAAGGATCGGGTACGGTCGCTCGGTACGGATCGTTGGGTTCAGTGCCTGGTTGCGCGGTGTGTAGTAGTTGGACATGAATTCTACTCCGAGTTCCCGGCAGTACTGTGCGTAATTCAGATAAACGTGGATGATACCGATCTTTGCCTCATCTGCATCTTCCGGCGTATCCAGAAGATCCGGATTGATGCTTGGCTGTTCTTCTATATAATAAGATAAAAGATCATCTTTGGTTTTAAAATGATGATAGAAGCTGCCGTTGGAGACACCTGCTTCATCACAGATATTTTTTATGGAAAGCTGATCGTATCCCTGCTTCTGCAGAATTGTCTTGGCTGCATGAAAGATACGTGCTTTGGTTTCTTTTGATTTTTTCTGTTGTCTGGACAGTGGCTCTTTTTCAATATCGCTTGACATTTGGTTAATCCTTTCTTAAAATTTTTCAGTCAGATTAGCTGTAGTATATCATATTTAATAGAAAAAGACAAGAAAACCGAGCGAACTCTGTGATTTTAACGGGAATTGAAAAATAAGAGATGACATGGTATCATTAAATCCATAGCGAACAAAAAGAGAGGATTGGATATCAATGGATATTAACCAGAAAATAACAGAAGAACTGGGCGTAAAAAAGTGGCAGGTAGATGCGGCTGTAAAGCTGATCGATGAAGGAAATACCATTCCGTTTATTGCGCGTTACAGAAAAGAAGCACACGGTACACTGGATGATGAACAGCTTCGTAAATTATATGAACGACTGACCTATCTGCGGAACCTGGAAGAAAAAAAAGAACAGGTTCTTGCAAGTATTGAAGAACAGGGCAAGTTAACACCTGAGCTGAAAGCACAGATCGTGGCAGCAGAGACGCAGGTTCTGGTGGACGATCTTTATCGTCCGTACAGACCAAAACGCCGGACCCGTGCGACAATTGCAAAAGAAAAAGGTCTGGAACCACTGGCGGTTCTGATCTCTCTTCAGAATAGTAAGGAGCCCCTGGAAAAAGAGGCAGAAAAATATGTTTCTGAAGAAAAGGGCGTGAAAAATGTGCAGGAAGCGATTGACGGCGCGAAAGATATTCTTGCAGAAAATATTTCAGATGAGGCAGATTACAGAAAGAGGATCCGCGATCTGACGTTCAAAAAGGGTACGCTGGTTTCTGCTGCAAAAGATGAAAAAGCAGAATCTGTATACGAGATGTATTATGATTTTACAGAAGCGGTCAGTAAAGTAGCCGGACACCGTGTGCTGGCACTCAACCGTGGAGAAAAAGAAAAATTCCTGAGTGTTAAGATTGAAGCACCGGAAGAGGAGATTCTCCGTTATCTGGAAAAGAAAGTGATCCGCAGGGATAATCCATACACAACACCGGTTTTGAAAGAGGTTGTGGCCGACAGCTATCAGAGGCTGATCGCACCGGCGATCGAGCGTGAACTGAGAAACGAACTGACGGAAAAAGCAGAAGATGGCGCAATCCTTGTGTTTGGAAAGAATCTGGAGCAGCTTCTGATGCAGCCGCCGATCGTCGGACAGGTTGTGCTTGGATGGGATCCTGCATTCCGTACCGGATGCAAGCTTGCTGTGGTAGATCCGACCGGAAAAGTAATCGGCACGACTGTAATTTATCCGACAGCGCCTACGACTCCGAAGAAGATCCAGGCAGCAAAAGATCTGCTGAAAAAGATTATTCCAAAGTATCACATCTCTTTGATTTCCCTGGGAAATGGAACAGCATCCAGAGAATCAGAACAGTTTATTGTAGAACTGTTAAAAGAGATTCCGGAAAAAGTGCAGTATGTGATCGTAAATGAAGCGGGAGCATCTGTGTACTCAGCAAGTAAACTTGCTACAGAAGAATTCCCAAAATTCGATGTCGGGCAGAGAAGCGCGACATCCATCGCAAGACGTCTTCAGGATCCGCTTGCCGAACTGGTAAAGATCGATCCGCAGTCGATCGGTGTCGGGCAGTATCAGCATGATATGAACCAGAAAAAATTAGGAGAAGCACTTGGCGGTGTGGTAGAAGACTGTGTAAATAAAGTCGGTGTGGACCTAAATACTGCATCGGCTCCGCTGCTTTCTTATATTTCCGGTATTTCCGGAACCCTTGCGAAAAATATTGTTGCCTACAGGGAAGAAAATGGAAAATTTGAGAATAGAAAAGAACTTCTCAAAGTACCAAAACTTGGACCAAAAGCATTTGAGCAGTGTGCCGGGTTTATGAGGATCCAGGGCGGAACCAATCCACTTGACGGAACCAGTGTACATCCGGAGTCTTACGAGGCGGCAGGAAAGCTTCTTGAAAAGCAGGGCTTCAAGCCGGAAGATATTGCAGGCGGCAAACTTGCAGGTCTGTCTCTTACCATCAAAGATTACAAAAAGCTCGCTGAGGAACTTGGAATAGGAGAGATCACCCTTCGGGATATTGTCAAAGAGCTGGAAAAACCGGCGCGTGATCCACGAGATGAGATGCCGAAACCAATTCTCAGAACGGATGTCCTTGATATGAAGGATCTGAAGGAAGGAATGATTCTGAAAGGAACCGTGCGAAATGTCATTGACTTTGGTGTATTTGTCGATATTGGAGTGCATCAGGACGGATTGGTGCACATTTCCCAGATCACGGATCGTTTTATCAAGCATCCACTGGAAGCAGTCAGCGTAGGAGATGTTGTAGATGTAAAGGTGATGAGCGTTGATCTACAGAAGAAGCGGATCCAGCTTACAATGAGAGGAATTCAGTAATACATGTTCGGATATGTGACGGCGAATGAGCCGGAATTAAAAGTAAAAGATTATCATAAATATAAAGCGTATTACTGTGGCCTTTGTCAGTCGCTGAAGAGACAGTATGGCAGCGCAGGTCAGCTTACGCTTGCCTATGATATGACATTTGTGATCATTTTACTTACTTCTTTATATGAAAGTGAAACAAAGGCAGAAAGCCATCGCTGTAAGATGCATCCGTTAAAGCCACAGCCAATGCTGGAAAATGAGATCACAGAGTATGCGGCCGATATGAATCTGATCATGGCGTATTATCATCTGGAAGATGATTGGAAGGATGAGAAGAAAGTAGCAGGGCTTCTCGGGAGTATGACCTTGAAGCGAAAAGTAGAAAAAGCAATCCGGAAATATCCAAGGCAGAGTCGTGCGATCAGAGAAGAAATGGCAAAACTTTCGGAATATGAAAGTCAGGGTATACAGGAAGTTGACTATCCGGCAGGCTGTTTTGGCCGGCTGATGGAAGAGATGATGGTATATAAGGAAGACTGCTGGGAACAGCAGCTTCGAGGAATCGGTTTTTATCTGGGCAAATATATTTACATTATGGATGCTTACGAAGATCTGGATAAGGATCTGGAAAAAGGGACTTATAATCCATTAAAAAAGATGCATGAAGAAGCCGGATATGAAGAAAGATGCAGAGACATTCTGTGCATGATGATCGGCGAATGCGCAAGAAATTTTGAAATTCTGCCATGTGTACTGGACGTGGATATCCTGCGGAATATCCTGTATGATGGCGTATGGAAACATTACAGAAAGATACAAGAAAAGAAAAGCGAGGAAAAGGAAGATGACAAAGAATCCTTATGAGGTGCTTGGCGTATCACCAAATGCGTCGGAAGAGGAGATAAAAAAGGCGTACAGAGAACTGAGCCGGAAATATCATCCGGATGCCAATGTGGATAATCCGCTTCGGGATCTTGCTGAAGAAAAGTTCAAAGAAGTACAGGAAGCTTATGATGAAATTATGAAAGAGCGGGCGAATGGAGGATATAATTACGGATACGGCGCGGGTTCAGGGAACTATTCTTATGGTAATAATTCCTATGGGAATCAATCTTATGGCAATGGCAGATATCAGCAGTACAATAATATGAATCCGGAGATGCAGGCGGCATTCAATTTTATCAATAACCGTAGATATCAGGACGCGATCAATGTGTTGAACCGTATGAATGACCGGACTGCACAATGGTATTATGCAAGTTCCATGGCCAACGCCGGCGTAGGCAACAATGTGCTGGCAAGGGATTATGCTGCGCAGGCAGTGAATATGGAGCCGAATAACCCGCAGTACAGAGAACTGATGAACCAGCTGAACTGGGGAGCGCAGAGATATAATAGTAATCCGTTTGGCCAGGGATATGGCAATCGTAATTCCTCACCATGTGGAACTGGAAATATGTGCTGTGATCTGTGGATCGCAGATTCATTATGTGAATGTATGGGAGGAGATCTGTGTCCATGCATCTAAATACAAAAAAGATTGCATTTGCAGGCGTTATGCTTGCACTGACAGAAGTGGGGATTGCGCTTGGCAGTGTGATCGAAACGAATACCCTTTTTTTACTGGCGGCGGCGTCCTTCTTTGTCGGGATTGTGATTCAGGAATTTGGATTGAAAAGCGGGGCAGGCTTTTTATTGGCTGGAATTTTGCTGGCAATCCTTTTGTCTCCGAATAAATTATATGTGGTTTCCTATGCATTTATGGGATTTTATATTCTAATTATAGAAACAATATGGCATTTTTCTGGAAGAGCTTCCGGATGGATCAGAAGCCGTAACTTTTTCTGGCTCATGAAATATCTGGTATTTAATGTATTTTATATTCCGGGTTTAATATATTTCTGGAGTATGTTATCTGAAAAAAAGGCTGCAAAAGGAATAATGCTTATGTCTGTTTTGTTTGGACAATTTATACTTTTTGTCTTTGACAAGACATATGAATATGCAATGGGGAAAATTTGGAAAGAAAATAGACATAAATTCGGGTTTTAAAGCATATATAGTATAATAATGATGATGTGAGTGTCGAAAGTAAATTTTGCCACTCACTGATGTAACCGGATTGCTCCGTTTCTACACAATTCCTACAATCCTCGAACACATCATAATGGTAATAAAAAATAAATTTTTATGTATTTTTTGCACAAAAAAGTGGAAAATTTAACAGAAAAATTGTATAATATAAGACAGGACAAATAGGAAAGAGAGGATTCACTTATGAAGCAGAATAATATGCTTGCTATGATCTTGGCAGGCGGACGAGGAAGTCGTCTTCACGAGCTTACAAATAAAGTAGCCAAACCTGCGGTTTCATATGGTGGGAAATACAGAATCATTGATTTTCCACTCAGCAACTGTGCCAACAGCGGAATTGATAATGTAGGAGTCCTGACACAGTATGAGTCTATTTTACTTAACAGTTATGTAGCGGCAGGTCGCAGATGGGGGTTAGATGCCCAGAACAGCGGAGTCTATGTACTCCCACCGCGTGAAAAAGCAGATGCGGACCTAGATGTATACAGAGGAACAGCAGATGCAATTTCACAGAACATTGATTTTGTGGACATGTTTGCACCAGAATATGTACTGATTCTTTCCGGTGACCATATTTATAAGATGAATTATGATAAGATGCTTGATTATCATAAAGAGACTGGAGCAGATGCAACAATCGCGGTCATTGAGGTTCCGATGAAGGAAGCAAGCCGTTTTGGCATTATGAATACGGACGATGAAGGAAGAATTGTAGAGTTTGAAGAGAAACCGGAGAATCCAAAGAGCAATCTGGCATCCATGGGTATTTACATATTCAACTGGAAGCTTTTAAGAAAGATGCTCCTTGCAGATATGAAAAATCAGGATTCCAATCATGATTTCGGAAAAGATATTATTCCGACTATGCTGAATGATGGAAGAAAGCTCTACGCATACAAGTTCAAAGGATATTGGAAAGATGTCGGAACAATCGATTCCCTGTGGGAAGCAAATATGGATCTGATCAACAATAAAAATGAACTTGATCTGAATGATGATTCATGGAAGATTTACACAGAGGATACAACTGCGCTTCCGCAGTATGTTGGTCCGACAGCAGAGATTGAAAGAGCATTTATCAACCAGGGCTGTGTGATCAATGGAAAAGTTAAGAATTCTGTATTGTTTACAGGTGCAAAAGTCGGCGAAGGCGCACAGATTATTGACAGTGTACTGATGCCGGGCGTTGAAGTAGAAGAAGGTGCAGTTGTAACAAGAGCGCTTGTGGCTGATGGCGTAAAGATTGGCAAAAATGCAGTTGTCGGATCAGCAGACAGCGAACATATTGAATTAGTATCAAAACGTGTTAAGGGGGATGAGTAATATGGCACAGGCATTTGGAATCGTAAGTTTTGCCGGCAACAATATCCGGGTAGGAGAGATGCAGAATTACCGTCCGGTTGGTGCTGTTTCATTCCTTGGAAGATACAGAGTTATTGATTTCCAAATCTCTAATATGAGCAACAGTGAAATCGAACATATTCAGGTTTATGTAAGAAGAAAACCACGTTCTCTTACAGAACATCTTGGAACAGGACGTCATTACAATATCAACTCAAAGAGTGGACGTCTTCATATTCTTTATTCTGATTTTGAAAATGCAGAATGGAGTGTATACAATAATGACCTGGCGGCATATGAAGAAAATATGGAGTGCATTGAAGCTGTAAAATATCCATATGTAGTTATTGCGCCAAGTTATATGATTTATACACAGAATTATGATGAATTACTTAAGACACATATTGAATCCGGTGCAGATATTACCCTGTTATATCACAGTGTGGATAATGCAAAAGAATACTATCTGAACTGTTCAACACTTAATCTGAACAAGCAGAAAGGTGTTCTTTCATTAGAACCGAACCATGGCAACGCGAAAAACCGTAATATTTTCATGGATACATATGTAATGCGCAAAGATCTGTTCATGGAACTGGTCAAAAAGGGAAGAAAGATTTCTTCCATGTTCACACTTAATGATATTGTGAATATGGCCTGCAGTGAACTGGATATACGTGGAGTGTCACATCGAGGATTCTTTGCATCTATCACAGATTTCAAGAGCTACTATAATGCAAACTTATCACTGATCGATATGAAGAATGCAGTGACTTTGTTTGATAAGAGCTGGCCAATTTACACAAGAACAAATGATTCCTGCCCAACAAAGTATTACGAAGGAGCAAGTGTCAAGAAGTCAGTAATTTCCAATGGATGTCTAATCGAGGGTACTGTTGAGAATTCGGTAATCGGACGTGGATGCGTAATTAAGAAAGGTGCAGTTGTCAAAGACAGTGTTATCCTTCCGGGAGTTGTAATTGGAGCGGATGCACGGATTGAAGCACAGGTAGTGGACAAGAGTGCAAGGATTGTCCATGCAAAGGAACTGATTGCAGATCCGGAAAAACCAGGATATGTAAGAAGAAACGATACTTTATAATCAAAAGAAATTCAACAGAGAGAAGAATGTCGGCATGGCAGATTTCTCTCTGTTTTTTCTTCGCAAAAAAAGAGGCTCATAATGAACCCCCTTTTGCTGTTTTGTAAAATTATAATCTATTCGCTGCCCATTTTTAAAATCGGACTAATCTTTTTGTAGATCAGGAATACGATCAGTGATACCAGGAAACCTTTCAGCAGATTGAATGGTGCAACAGAAAGTAGAACAAAAGTCAGAAGACTGTTGATATGACTGTTGACTGCGGTTCCCATGGCAACCAGTGCATCGATTGGCATATGGAATGCAGCAGCGTATGCCGGAAGCAGAAGGTATGCATTGATAAAACATCCGACAATTGTCATAAAAACAGTTCCCGTTACCATACCGATGATCGCACCCTTGCGAGAATGTAACTTCTGATAAATCAGGGAAGCCGGAATACACATTGCACATCCGATCAGGAAGTTTCCGAGGTCTCCAACACCAGCTGTTGATGTACCTCTGATCAGGAGGTTCAACAGGATTTTGACCAGTTCGATCAAAGCGCCGGCTACAGGTCCCATGGTAAATGCTCCGACAAGGACCGGAACTTCACTGAAATCAATTTTGTAAAAGGTTGGTGCAAATGGAAGTGGAATATCAAATAACATCAGAACCATAGCGATTGCTCCGAGCACACCAATCTGTGCAATTACCTTTGTGCTGATACGTTTTTTTTCTTTCGTTGTTGTTTTTGGGTTTGTCATTACATCTGTACTCATTTTTTCTCTCCTTTTCTCTTGACATAATCAGATGAATTGAGGAGGAAAATCTTCGAAAGCCTATGCAAAAAAAATTCCCGACGTAATACGTCGGGGGGGATTATTTGCAAAATCACTTTTTCTTCTCTCATCCAGACTTTACTGTCGGTTTTGGAATTGCACCAAATCAGCTGTCAGAAATCTGACAGGTCGCGGACTGTAACCGCCGGTTGGGAATTCTGCTTATACTATAGCGATAAGAAGTCACCCTACCCCGAAGAATTTCCTTGTTCATTTGAACACATTATAGCGCAGGCATATATAAAATACAAGTACAAGTTAAGAAAAGACAGTGTTTTTCTAAACACGGAGTGAGCAGTAACGACTTGTTTCCAAAGATTCGGTATGATATAATCGGTGTGACTTAATCTGATATGGAGGAAAATGAATGAATATAAAGTTTGAAGTAAAAATGACAAAAAAAGCCATGTTTGATTTTATGCTCTATACTTCCTATACAAGCCTTAGTGGAATCGTTGGTGTGATTTTCGGTGGTGTAACACTGGTGCTGGGAATCAGACAATGTATGTTTGGAAGCTACAGTACAGCTGCGACGTTCTTTTTGTTTGCCGCAATTTTTCTGATCGGAAACCCACTTCATTTAAAAGCACGTGCGGCAGAACAGGTAATGCGCTCCCCGATGTTTCAGAAACCGATTAGTTATGAACTTAACGAAGAAGGAATCCGCATTTCACAGGATGAACAAAGCGTGCTTAATGAATGGGGAGATTTCCGGAAGGCAGTTTCAACCGGTCAGTCTGTAATTATATATGTAACAAAAGTAAGAGCACTGATTTTTCCAAGAGAATCCCTGGGAGAACAGTATGCGGCAGCAGTGCAGATGATTTCTACACATATGCCAGCCAAGAAAGTCAATATCAGACACGTCAGTGCAAATTAGGAGGCAGACCAGAAGATGATAATTGAAACAAGAAGTGCCAAAGAAACCTATGATCTCGGTAAGAAGATCGGGAGTCATGCAAAAGCAGGAGAAGTCTATACACTGGTAGGAGATCTCGGCGTCGGAAAGACCGTATTTACCCAGGGACTGGCAAAAGGACTGGGGATTGAAGAACCGATCAGCAGTCCAACCTTTACCATAGTCCAGGTATATGATGACGGAAGACTTCCGTTCTATCATTTTGATGTGTATCGGATTGGTGACATTGAAGAGATGGACGAGATAGGTTTTGAAGACTATGTATATGGAGACGGTGTAAGCCTGATCGAATGGGCGAACCTGATCGATGAGATTCTTCCGGCGAACCGGACAGAGATCACGATAGAAAAAGATCTGGAACAGGGATTTGATTTCCGCCGGATTACGGTAGAGAAAAGAGGAGAATAATATGCGCATTTTAGCAATAGACAGTTCGGGACTTGTTGCAACTGTCGCAGTAGTTGAAGAAGAAAACGAAATTTCCAAAACGATTGCAGAGTATACGATCAATTATAAAAAGACACATTCACAGACCTTATTACCGATGTTGGATGAAATTGTGAAGATGACGGATATGGATCTGGATACGATTGATGCGATTGCGGTAGCAGGAGGACCGGGATCATTTACCGGACTCAGAATTGGTTCAGCAACTGCAAAGGGACTGGGACTGGCACTGAAGAAGCCTTTGATTCACATTCCGACAGTAGACGGACTTGCTTATAATCTGTGTTATACAGACAGGATCATTTGTCCGATCATGGATGCAAGAAGAAATCAGGTATATACTGGTATTTATCAGATGGACGGTGATAAACTGCAGGTTTTGGAAGCACAGATGGCAGTCGAAATCGATGAACTTGCCAAAAAACTTTGTACTTATGGAAAACCAGTGATCTTTCTCGGAGACGGTGTGCCGGTGCATAAAGACAGGCTGGAGAAGGAATTGATGATGGATCATGATATTGCATTTGCACCGGCACATATGAACCAGCAGAGAGCGGCAGCAGTCGGTATGCTTGGAATTCAGTATTATAAAGAAGGAAAAACAGAAACCGCAATGGAACACAAACCGGATTATCTGCGTGTATCACAGGCAGAACGGGAAAGAGAAGAACGTCTGAAAGCAGAAAAAACACATGAGTAATAGAGATAACATAGAAATTACTTTGATAACAGAAAATGACAGAGAACGAATGGAACAGGTGGCACAGATGGAAACAGACGTATTTCCGGATCCGTGGAGTTATCATGAAGTGAGATCAACTGTCAGACAGAAGCATACTTTTTGTGCGGCAGCAATGGAAGGGGATACCCTGCTGGGATATTTTCTGTGTTATTATGTTCTGGATGAATGCGAGATTGCAAGAATTGCAGTTGCTGAATCTGAAAGACGCAGAGGAATTGGACAGATGCTGTTTGGATTTATGGAACAGATCTGCCATGAAAAGCAACTGAAAAGAATGCTTCTTGATGTCCGTAAGAGTAATCAGACAGCGATTGCTTTTTATGAAAAAAACAAATTTGGAATCGATGGAGAGCGAAAGTTCTATTACGGAGGAAAAAATCCGGAAGATGCAATCCTGATGAGCCGTATGGTTTAGAAAATGGAAGAAATCGCAAGAATATACAAGACTTCCCACTGGAAGGCGTCAGTCTGCGACGTTATAATGTACCTGAACATAGAAAGAGCTGAAAAATGAAATGGCAGTCTTTTTTTGCAAAGATACTCAGGAGGAAGTAAGATGCGTAATTATAAAAAAATTCAGACAGAAAAAAATACAGTCACAAAGATTGTGTGCAATAAATGTAAAAAAGAAATCACAATAAAAAATGGAATACCGGAGGAAGAGATGCTTACAGTTGAAAAAAGATGGGGATATTTTTCGCACAAAGACGGAGAACTCCATCGATTTGATATCTGTGAGGAATGTTATGATACCTGGATAGCATCTTTTCAGATTCCGGTATATGGAGAACAGGAGTTAGAATGTTAGATGTATGTTTGCTTGGAAGCGGTGGAATGATGCCGCTTCCTTATCGATGGCTGACCGCACTTATGACAAGATATAACGGCAGCCAGCTGCTGATTGACTGTGGTGAAGGTACACAGATTGCGTTAAAAGAGAAGGGATGGAGTTTTAAACCGATCGATGTAATTTGTTTCACACATTACCATGGAGATCATATCAGCGGACTTCCGGGACTTCTTCTTACAATGGGAAATGCGGACAGAAAGGAACCGCTTACTCTGATTGGACCGAAAGGTCTGGAGAGAGTGGTGAGTTCTCTGCGAGTGATCGCGCCGGAACTGCCATTTGAAATCCACTATAGAGAAATTACAGAGCCAGAACAGATTTTTGAGATGGATGGATATCGTCTGAAAGCATTTCGTGTAAAACATAATGTGATCTGTTACGGTTATACGATTGAGATCGACCGTGCCGGCAAATTTGATGTGCAGAGGGCAACAGAACAGAAAATTCCGAAGGAATACTGGAAACATCTTCAAAAAGGTGAGACAGTAGAGCTTGACGGAAGAATACTGACGCCGGAGATGGTCCTTGGACCACCTCGAAGAGGAATTAAGCTTACCTATTGTACAGATACAAGACCGACGGATTCTATCCGGAAGAATGCAAAAGGGTCAGACCTGTTTATCTGCGAAGGAATGTACGGAGAAAAAGAAAAAGCGGCAAAGGCAGTAGAATATAAGCATATGACCTTTTATGAGGCAGCAAACCTGGCAAAAGAGGCGGAGGTGGGAGAAATGTGGCTTACGCATTACAGCCCGTCCCTGCGCCATCCGGAAGAATATATGGATGAAGTGCGGGCAATCTTTCCACATGCGATCGCAGGAAAAGACCGTATGACAACAGAACTGGATTTCCCTGAATAAGCAAAGCAGTAGAGAGAAGGAAAAATATGGATACAGAGAAAAAGGATATATTAATACTGGCAATTGAAAGTTCCTGTGATGAAACGGCAGCAGCCGTTGTAAAGAACGGACGACAGGTGTTGTCAAATGTGATCTCGTCACAGATAGATCTACATAAATTATATGGTGGTGTGGTTCCGGAAATCGCATCGAGAAAGCATATTGAAAAGATTAATCAGGTAATAGAAGAGGCTCTGGAAAATGCAGAGGTTACACTGGATGATATTGATGCAATCGGTGTAACTTACGGTCCGGGGCTTGTTGGTGCGCTTCTTGTCGGTGTGGCAGAAGCAAAAGCAATCGCATATGCGAAAAAGTTACCACTTGTTGGAGTTCATCATATTGAAGGGCATATTTCTGCAAATTATATTGAGAATCTGGAACTGGAACCACCGTTCTTGTGTCTTGTTGTGTCTGGGGGACATACGCATCTCGTATGCGTCAAGGATTATGGAACTTATGAGATTCTTGGAAGAACCAGAGATGATGCGGCAGGAGAGGCTTTTGATAAAGTGGCTAGAGCAATTGGTCTGGGATATCCGGGAGGACCGAAGATTGATAAGCTTTCAAAAGAGGGGGATCCAGATGCAATCCCATTTCCACGCGCGCATATCGAAGATTCCCCATATGATTTCAGCTTCAGTGGCGTGAAGTCAGCAGTTTTAAACTATATTAACGGCTGCAAGATGAAAGGGATTGAATACAACCGTGCTGATATTGCTGCATCCTTCCAGAAAGCAGTTACTGATGTGCTGGTAGACAATGCAATGCATGCAGTAAAAGAATATGGACTTAATAAGTTTGCAATTGCGGGAGGCGTGGCGTCAAACAGTAGTCTTCGTGCAGCAATGAAACAGGCATGTGAAAAGAATGAAATAGAATTTTACTATCCGTCACCGATTTTCTGTACAGATAATGCAGCAATGATCGGTGTGGCGGCTTATTATGAATACATAAATGGAACCAGACATGGATGGGATCTGAATGCAGTCCCGAATCTGAAACTTGGCGAAAGATAGAGTGGGCGAACCACGAAATGCAGGTAAAAAGGAGAGAGTAATATGAACAGGGAAAAATGTACAGCAGTAGTCCTGGCAGCAGGAAAAGGAAGCCGGATGGGTACAAAAATACAGAAGCAGTATCTGGAAATATGCGGAAAGCCTGTACTTTACTATTCTCTTGCTGCATTTGCAGCATCTCCGATTATTGATGAAATTGTTCTTGTGACAGGAGAAGGTAAGACTGATTATTGCCGGAAAAATATTATAGAAGCTTACGGAATCACAAAAGTTAACAAAATTGTGGTTGGTGGAAAAGAACGGTATGAATCTGTATATAAAGCACTAAGAGAAATAGAACCGGAAGGTTATGTCTTTATTCATGATGGAGCACGTCCGTTTGTTGATGAATCGATCATAGAACGAACTTACCAGGCAGTAAAAGAATACCGGGCATGTGTGGCAGGAATGCCATCGAAAGATACGGTAAAGATTGTAGATGAGAATGATTTCGCAGTAAATACACCGGAACGAAGATTTGTGTGGTGTATTCAGACTCCGCAGGTATTTGAGACTGCATTGATTCGTCATGCATATTTTAAATTGATGGAAAATGAAGAAAATGAAACAGGGATAACAGACGATGCGATGGTTGTAGAGCGTATGGAAAACTGTGCAGTAAAGTTGGTAGAAGGTTCGTATGAGAATATAAAGATTACAACGCCAGAAGATCTGATATTAGCAGAAAGTCTGATCAAAAAAAGAAATTGAAAAAAATTTAAAAAAAGTGTTGACAATAATGTATCACTATGATATTATCTATCTTGTCGCTGATACACAGCAACAACTTAATAAATGCGGAGAGGTATCGAAGTGGTCATAACGAGGCGGTCTTGAAAACCGTTTGTCCGAAAGGGCG
>OLVT01000435.1_pt1 | contig 45803 bp, 40 predicted proteins | sample 1673241 | NCBI WGS metagenome assembly OLVT01 (sample SAMEA3178936, study PRJEB25190) | human gut metagenome | biome: human gut; feature: human-associated habitat; material: faeces | place: Austria | collected 2013
CGGTTCAGGTCCGTGTGGTAGAAATACCTTGTGGGTTCGACTCCCATCTTCTGCATAAGAAAAGCTCTTTATCTATAACAGATAGAGAGCTTTTTTGCATCTGTAAATTATTAAATGATTGATTGAACTTTAGAATCATTTCCTGGAAATTCCAAGGGAATTTCAGGAGAGGCGTTGTCGGCGGACGGCAGGTCAATTTCCGGAATATTACCGTCTCCATAAGGGTCGGAATTATTTTTCCCCGGAAGATGGATGGGTGTATTATGATTCTGCTTTTGATTGTTCATATGGGAGCCTCCTTCTTGTCTATAGTGTGGATATATGTTTAGAATAAGCAAAAGTTTGTGGACTATTCAAAAAAATACGGGAAATTTTGTAAGATTTCTTTCGTTGTAAATCCTATGGAACTTTGCTAGTATAAACATAACAGATCTTTGATAAGTAGTGACTGTTCAGGAGGACAGATCAAAAATTGAGGCAGGGAATAAATATATGAAAAGCAGAAGAAGAAAAAAGAAAGATTCGCCTGTAAAGGTGATTTTTTTGGCTTTATTTGCCATTGTAGTGATGGTTTGCGCAGTTTCAGTGATTTTAAGTGTATATCATAAAATCAGCAGGGATTATGAGAATTTGGAAAATATGAGGCCAACAGAAACCATGCAGGAAACGGTTGCTATTGATTCAGGGGATACTGTTGGATGGATTTCTGAAGATGGTGGATACAAATACCGGAATGAGGACGGAAGCTGGGCGAAGGATGAATGGAAGGTAATCGATGGGCTTCTTTATCGTTTTGATGAGAACGAGATGTTGAAACAAGGGGAATGGAAGGAAGATGGTCAAATTTTTACCTGCGGGGATAAAGGGTATTTAAAGGATATTCAGCCGGACCCGGATTATGTTCCGGAGGAGACAGGGGAGGATTTGGATAATCTGGTAAAGGCAAATGCATATTGGTGTTATCTGGGAGAAGCGGAAGGGCCTTTTAAGCCGATTCTGTACCGGAGAGCTACGGAAACCAGTGTAAAGGTCCTTGGAAGCAGCAATCTGCCGGAGGAAACCACCATGAATTCCATGAGAGCTTATGGGGACTATGTTTATTATCTCCCCAAGGTAGAGTCTGCGGATCTTTCTTCCCTGACTGAACGTCAGAGGGAGTTGTGCGATACATTATTCAGGGTGATTCCGGGAAGCAGCCATAAGGAAATGATTGCGGAGAATGTGGGCGGCTATCTGGTGCTGGATGATACTATTTACTATTCTCAGAATTATAGAATCTACTCGGCTGATTCCGGTACCTCCGTACCTATTGGGGAAGAACAATTTTCCGTATCGGTGGAGAATGGTTCCTGCTATTTGCTGGATGGAAATGGACAGCCGGTGGAGGGAGACGAGAACGGCAGCTTTCAGATTGGCAGCCGATTGTATCATTTGGAGGATCAGGGAAAAATTATCTCAGTTACCCAGAACGAGATTTCGGTGGGAGATGAGGTTTATCTTTTGGATGAGATTTCAGGAGGAAGGAAGGGAATTTACAGGCAGTCAGACGGGCAAAAGGAGGAGATTCTTGTCTCCAATTATGGAATTCAGAGTTTCTGTATTGTGAATCAAAAGATTTATTACTGCGCTTATGTTCAAATGGAGGGAGAATGGTACAGCCAGATCTTCAGCGCGGATTTAGATGGGGGGAATGTTCAAAGTCTTGGAGGAACTTTTCCAGGAACTATGGAAACTTTGTATTTTTATGAAAGCGCCGGCGAAATATATGGAGAATATTATCCGGAAATTTGGAATCGGGGATATGGACAATTGGCGGCAATCAATCTGAATGGTTCCATTTATCTGATCGCGGATGAGGAACAGCGTACCGGAAAGACGGCATCGGATAACGAACGCCTGAATCTCGTGATGGCGGATGGGACAGATTTAATCTGTCTATGGAGAGATGTAGTGTGGAGCAGGTCCTTGGGAGTGACTTCTACTCTATGGAATCAGGCGATCAAATTGAATAAGACAGAAAGAACTTTGCTGGAGACGGGAAACCCGGCAATGGCAAGCGGTCAGCAGGAATCGGAAGAAGGTTTGTCGGGAGAACAGGTAGTGCCGATTGTGCCGGAAACCAGCGGAGGGGAGGATACGGTAGTGAGTCCTGTTGCCCCCCCGGAAACGACTGTCGCGCCGCCTTCCTCAGAAACCGTATCCGGGGAAGCTCCTACTGTTCCCGTTGAAGCGCCAACTGCTTCTCCTGGCGGAAATACAGCAGAAACACAAGGTCCTCAGGATGAGGTAGTGATTGTACCGATTGGATAAAAAGATGCGTTTTGATTACTCGTCAAAATCTACGACAACGTAAAAACCTCTGGAATTTTCACGGATATCTTTGACGATTCCATACTCGGATTTGATTCGGTCTCTGGCAGCAAAACAGCCGGACATAGCCACAGCCGGGTCGATGATGTAGCTATAGCTGCTGGTTCCCTCACGTTCGATGATTTTGACCTGGTCTCCTACGCTTACCAGGCCTTGGCGCTCCATTTTAAATTCAACGGTTCTCATATTTTTCGATCTCCTTTCCAACTTCCTCGCAGACCATGGATATGTAATCGCTAAGAGAGCAGTTCTTGCAGCCGATAATCAGGTGGTTGCAGCGGTTGACAGGAATGAGGATTTTATATGCCTTGCAGGATGCAATTGCGGAGGCCATTGCGGGGGTGATTTCTCCTAAGAGAGAGTTTGCCATAACAATGCCGATAGGGCCGATAATCAGGTCGGCATCCTGGGAATTGACGATGGCGGGATTTTCTCCGGTAGCGCCGTAATTGGCTCCTGCCTTCAGCATAGCTGCAGTGGCGATACTGTTGGTTCCGATAGCATATATTTCCATATTCGGATAAGAGGATTTCAGCTGTTCAATGACTGAGCGGCCCATTTTTCCGCCTTGACCGTCGATGACTACAATTTTCATGTAAATTCTCCTTTCTTCTGCCCGCCGTGTAATTCACGGCATCTTGGTATACCCGGAGGGTATTTCTTCTGCCCGCCGTGTAATTCACGGCATCTTGGTATACCCGAAGGGTATTTCTTCTGCCCGCCGTGTAATTCACGGCATCCTGGTATACCCGGAGGGTATTTATGTAAATAAACTGTATGGATTGTGATATTCATCAATTATACTACAAATGAGGGGATAAGGCAAAAATTTCAATTAGCAAAAGATCCTTGACAAAACCAGCGGTCATGTTATAATCAAAATCAGGTAAAGGCTTTGAAGGAAACAGTAGTCTGCCGGGAACATGCAGAGAGCGGAATCAAGTGGTGGAAATTCCGTATGGGAAAGGCAGGGGAAGACCAGTCCTGAGCAGCGCCAGGAAACCGGAAGAGGGAAAAAGTTATGCTTTTTAGAATACCGGGGAAATGGCGACGTAGACCTGCGTTAAAGGTGAAATGAGTGAAAAATCAAGGTGGAACCGTGCTTTGCACCCTTGGATACCGAAATGTATCCAGGGGTTTTATTTTTGCCTGTGGGATATATTTCTGAAAGACGGAGCGGGTTTTGGGAAAAAGAAAGGCCTGGGCCTGCAGAGAGGAAAGGAGAACAAGACCTATGAAAATGATTTTACCGGACGGAAGCGTCCAGGAAGCAGAGGACGAGCTGAGAGTGCTGCGCCACACGGCCTCCCATGTGCTGGCACAGGCGGTGAAGCGCCTGTACCCGGAGACAAAGCTGGCCATTGGACCGGCCATTGACGACGGATTTTATTATGATTTTGACCGGGAAGGCGGTTTTACTCCGGAGGATTTGGAGAAGCTGGAAGCGGAGATGGCAAAGATCGTGAAGGAAAATCTTCCTGTTAAGCCCTTTACCCTGCCAAGAGACGAGGCTATCCAGCTGATGAAGGAGAAGGATGAGCCCTACAAGGTAGAACTGATTGAGGATCTGCCGGAGGGTGAGACCATCAGCTTCTACACCCAGGGAGAGTTTACGGATCTGTGCGCAGGCCCCCACATTCTCTACACCAAGGGCGTAAAGGCCTTCAAGCTGACCAGCATTGCAGGCGCTTACTGGAGAGGCAGCGAGAAGAATAAGATGCTCACCAGAATCTACGGCACCGCCTTTGCCAACAAGACGGATCTGGAGAACTACCTGACCATGATGGAGGAGGCCAAGAAGCGGGATCACAGAAAGCTGGGCAAGGAGCTGGGCCTCTTTATGTTCGCGGAGGAAGGACCTGGATTCCCATTCTTCCTGCCAAAGGGAATGACCTTAAAGAATACCCTGATTGATTATTGGAGAGAGATCCATTTAAGAGAGAACTACCAGGAGGTTTCCACTCCTGTGATTTTAAGCCGGAAGCTGTGGGAGACCTCCGGACACTGGGATCACTACAAGGACAATATGTATACCACAGTGATCGATGAGGAGGATTACGCGATTAAGCCCATGAACTGTCCCGGCGGTATGCTGGTGTATAAGTCCCAGCCTCACTCTTACCGGGATCTGCCTCTTCGGGTAGGCGAGTTGGGCCTGGTTCACCGCCACGAGAAGAGTGGTCAGCTTCACGGTCTTATGCGGGTGCGCTGCTTTACTCAGGACGATGCCCATATTTTCATGACCCAGGAGCAGATTACGGAGGAAATCAAGAATGTGACCAGACTGATCAATGAGGTTTACACCCAGTTCGGCTTTGAGTATTTTGTGGAGCTGTCCACCAGACCGGAGGATTCCATGGGCTCTGATGAGGACTGGGAGCTGGCTACCAACGGCCTGAGAAACGCTCTGGAGGAGATGGGCTTAAAGTACATCGTCAACGAGGGCGACGGCGCGTTCTACGGGCCGAAGATCGATTTCCATCTGAGAGATTCCATTGGCCGGACCTGGCAGTGCGGAACCATTCAGCTGGATTTCCAGCTTCCCCAGCGTTTTGAGGCTGAGTATGTGGCGGAGGACGGCTCCAAGAAGCGTCCCATTATGATTCACCGGGTATGCTTCGGCTCCATTGAGCGGTTCATCGGAATCCTGATCGAGCATTACGCCGGCAAGTTCCCCGTATGGCTGGCTCCTGTTCAGGTGAAGGTGATTCCGGTTTCCGAAAAGTCCATGGACTATGCTACGGGCGTGTATGAGAAGCTGAGAGCTGCCGGCATCCGCACGGAGTTAGACCACAAGGATGAGAAGGTTGGTTACAAGATCCGTCAGGCTCAGCTGGAAAAGGTTCCCTTCATGCTGGTACTGGGCGAAAAGGAGGCCGCGGAGGGCGCTATTACGGTGAGAAGCCGGGATCAGGGCGATTTGGGTGCCGCCAACCTGGATGAGTTCATCGCCAAGGTTCAGGAGATGACGAAGAGCCGGGAGAATTAATAAAGTTAAAAATGTTGTGTTTTAGTGAATGATAAAAAAGGGTGGCTGCCGGTTTATTGTCTTCCGGCAGCCATCTTTTTTATACTGGTCCTTATTTTCTGAACTTGTATTTTCCCTTTCCAAGTCCGCTGACCGGTTCAACTATACCAGCCTTTTTCAACTTGTTGATTAGATTACCTGGGGCAGTTTGTGAGATACCGATAATCCCTGAAACATCTTTTCTCCCAAATGCTGTGTTGTACCCTACATTGTCGAAAATAGAAAGGATTTTGTCTTTCGTTTGTGTTGTTACATTTAATTCATCAATCGCAACGTTAATCGCAACATTAATCGCAACATGGTTTTCAGAAAACGCAACTTGATGAGGTTCTGTATAATAGTTTAGATTGGGAAGGGTAACGGTAAACTGAGTATGGTCTGAATAGAAAGTAGGCTCCATTCCTATACGAAAATTTGCCGCACTCTTATAGGCCTCCTAAAATGCGGTTAAAAAATATCTCCCGAAAAATCCTTCTCCCTCTTTCCGCATTTTACCGGCTTTGTCAATGGTTCCTGAAGTTTACGGAAATTAAAAATAATATTTTCCACATATAAATTAATAAAAAATGAATTTTTTGTGTTATGATTGCATAATTATAAATAGAGAAATAATTTTGATAAAACAGAAATAAATTCAGAAAACAGTTGACAAATCCAAAACAGAAGATTATACTTTGGTTTATTCAAAATTCCAGAAGCGCATACAACGGTGTATCGGTTTAGAGATGCCCGGGGTATGCGCTTTTTTGTACATCAGGAATCTGCCCGGGAAGCCTCTGATGTCCAAAGCGAAAAACAGGAGGAAAGGAATATGAGGAAAAAAGCAAGGATTTGGAAATCGATAGCTCTGGTTATGGCGGCAGCCATGGCCCTTACCGCCTGTTCCGGAGGAAGCACAGATACCTCCGGTACATCGGAGGCTTCCGGGACGGAAGCGGCAGGAACGGAGGGAGGAACCTACAAGGATACCCTGCATATTGCGGTTACCCAGCAGTCTCCCTCCCTGGATTTGCACAAGAACAGCACGTTGATTGCCAGACAGATGTGCGACGGCACGGTTTGGGAAAAGTTAGTAACTCTGAACGCTCAGTCGGAGGCGTCTCCGGAGCTGTGTGAGTCCTACGAGGTCAGTGAGGACGGTAAGACTATTACGTTTGTCCTTCGACAGGGAGTAAAATTCCATGATGGAAGCATCATGACAGCGGATGATGTGGTAGCCTCCATGAACCGGTGGATTGAGAGCTTCAGCTCCGTCAATACCATGGTGGGGGACGCCAGATTTGAGAAGGTGGACGACAATACCGTACAAATCAGCGCGGATACGTCCCTGATTCTGCTTCCTTCCATGATTGCAGGTTCCGGACAGCCGGCTTCCATTACCACGGCGGAGGCCTGTGAGAATGAGGATGACAACGGATTTTTGGTGGATTACATCGGAACCGGCCCCTACAAGTTTTCCGAGTGGGTGCAGGATCAGTACATAAGGCTGGAGCGCTTTGACGACTATGTTCCCTACGGTACGGAGGGAGAAGAGATGGACGGCTGGTGCGGTTATAAATCCGCGCCCACCAGAGTTCTGGAATTTGACATTGTCCCCGACCAGTCCACTGCCACAGCGGGACTGGAAGCAGGGCAGTACGACTGCATTTTCAATGTGACCGACGATGATTACTCCAGACTGGAGGCTAATTCGGAGCTGACGGTTTCCAGGACCCAGGCCGGACACGTTGCGCTGGTATTTAACCACAGTCAGGGAATTGCTTCCAACCAGTATTTCCGTACTGCGGTGAATACGGCCATTGATTGTGACGAGATTCTGGCCTCCTGCTACGGCGGCGGCTATGAATTGGGCTCCTGCTATATGGACGCAGGGCAGGCATTCTGGAATTCCGATGCAGGCAGCGAGTTCTATAATCAGAAGGACCCGGAGAAAGCAAAGCAGATTCTGGAAGAGGGCGGCTATAACGGTGAAACCTTTACAATTCTGGTCGCGACGCTAAACAATATGGACGCCATGGCGGTTGCAATGGAGTCTGAGCTGGAAGCAATCGGAATCCCCGTGGAGCTGACCATTGTGGACTGGGCAACTCTGGTGGATTACCGAAATGACCCGACACTGTTTGATATGTACATTACCACCTTTGCGGAGGTTCCGGTTCCCTCCTTAAAGCTTTACTTTGGAGCGGATTATCCCGGCTGGTCAGATGATGTGAAACTTAATGAACTGTTCACCACCATGACGGCCGCAACTTCCCTGGATGATGCGAAAACAGCATGGGATGACCTGCAGGCTTACTCCTGGGAGTACCTGCCGATTATCTGCCCCGGACATTACATGGCAATGTACGCCTGGGATCAGGATTTGACCGGTGTGAACATGCACAGCGGCGGACCGAAATTCTGGAACGCGGGAATCCTGGAGTAGGATGAAGAGTGGAAGATAAAGAGCAGGATGAGGTCAGGAAAGCAACGGTTTAGTAAATAGAGAGTGGTGAAAGACAAGGAGGTCTTTTGGAACATGGGTGAGGTTCCAAAAGGCCTCCCTGCATTTGAAAGAAACCGCCGGAAAGCGTCGGGAGTCCCGTTTGGCGGAGTGAAAGGAAGAGGATTATGGGAAGATTTTTAGTAAAACGGATTTTATCGGTGATCCCGGTGCTGTTTGTGGTTTCCGTGGTGGTATTTCTGCTGGTTCACCTGGTTCCCGGTGATCCGGCTGCCGCTATGTTGGGAGATATGGCCACAGAGGCGGATATCGCGGCCCTGCGGGAGCGGATGGGACTGAACCGTCCTCTTTTGGAGCAGTATGTGGTCTGGGTCGGCAACGTGCTTCACGGAGACTTCGGGGAAAGCGTATCAGGAAATGAAACGGTGCTTTCCATGATTTTAAGCCATCTGCAGCCCACGGTGTTTCTGTCTCTGTACTCTCTGATCATTGCGGCGGTCATCGCCATTCCATTGGGAATGATTGCGGCTAGGAAAAAGGGAGCTATGGTAGACCACTCCGTTACGGTGATTTCTCTGGCCGGGATTTCCCTTCCAAGTTTCCTTCTGGGACTGTTTCTCATGCTGCTGTTTGCCGTAAGGCTTAAATGGTTTCCGGTTTCCGGATATGTTCCTCCCAGCCAGGGAATGGCGGCCCATTTGCGCTCCTTGTGTCTGCCGGCCATTACCCTGGGCTTTATGAACGCGGCTCTGATGATGCGCATGACCAGGGCTTCCATGCTGGAGGTCCTGGGAAGCGATTACATGAAAATGGCGAAAGCCAAGGGTGTGAAGGAGTTTTTCCTAATCGCAAAGCACGCTTTTAAAAATACTCTGGTGACGGTCATTACCGTGATTGGCCAGAGTATTGTGCAGGCTCTGGCAGGAGCGGCAGTGGTGGAAAGCCTTTTTGCCATACCGGGTCTGGGGCAGCTGATGGTCAATTCCATCGGACGCCGGGATTATTATGTGATTCAGTCCATTGTACTGCTGATTGCGGTATTTAACGTGCTGGTGACCATGCTGATTGATATTGTCTACGGCCTGGTGGATCCCAGGGTCAGAGTCAGTTAGGAGGGATTTGGAATGATGAACCAGGAAGGTGTGTTGAAATTGAAAGCCGGTAATCCGGAAAGCGGAAATCTGAGGGCCGGGGAACTGAAAGCCGGGGAGACGGCGGCGGAACGGGATATGGAGCAGGTGAGAAAGCAGCTGGAAAAGGAACAGAGGGCCATCCGCCTGAAGAAATTTACGGGAAACAAGGCCTCTGTATTCGGCCTGGCCGTAGTGCTGCTGGTTATCATTATGGCGGTTCTGGCTCCGGTCATCTGCACCAGCGACCCATTGGAGCTGAATGTAACGGAACGTCTCCAGGGCTGCAGTCCCCAGCACTGGTTTGGGACGGATACCATGGGGCGGGACGTATTTGCCAGAGTGCTCTACGGAGCCAGGATTTCCCTGACGGTGGGCTTTACCGTGGGACTTTCAGCCGGGATTCTGGGGCTGATTGTGGGACTTTATGCCAGCACCAACAAGATTGCGGACAATATCCTGATGCGGATTTGCGACGGTTTAAAGGCCATTCCCAGCACGCTGCTGGCTATCACTTTGATGACAGCCCTGGGAGCGGATATTAAGAATGTGATCATCAGTTTGATTGTGGTCAATGTTCCCAGCATGGCAAGGCTGGCCAGAGGGCAGGCACTGGTGGTCCGGGAGCAGACCTACATCGAGGCCATGAAGGGCCTGGGGGCCAGCAAATCCAGGATTCTCTGGAAGCATATGGCGCCCAATATTCTTTCCCCTGTTATCGTGCAGGTAACCTTTGTGTTCGCATCTGCCATTATTACCGAGGCGGCGCTGAGCTTTCTGGGAGCCGGGGTTCCCGCCCCCGCGCCCAGCTGGGGAAATATTTTAAATGAAGGAAAAGGCGTGATCTACAACGCCTGGTGGATGGTTCTGTTTCCGGGGGCATTTACGGCTCTCACCGTTCTTGGGCTGAATCTTCTGGGAGATGGAATCCGGGATTTAATCGATCCGAAAAACAGCTGACGGGAGGAAAAGGATATGGAAGAAAAGATTTTGGAGGTTCAGGATTTAAGCACCAGCTTTAAGACGGAACGGGGATGGCTGAAGGCCATAGACGGAGTTTCCTTTGACGTGTATTCCGGAGAAATGCTGGGTATCGTGGGAGAATCCGGCTGCGGAAAAAGTGTGACCTCCCAGTCCATCCTGCGGCTGTACGAGGAGAAAAATACCACGAAATATTCGGGAACGGTTTCCTTTGACGGGCAGAACCTCTTCGACCTGCCGGAAAAGGAGATGCAGAAAATCCGGGGACAGGAGATTTCCATGGTCTTTCAGGACGCCCTAAGCTCCTTAAACCCGGTGTTTACGGTGGGAAATCAGATTATGGAATCCCTGCGTATCCATCAGGATATGGGGAAAAAGGAGGCCAAAGAGAAGGCCATCGACCTTCTGGACCAGGTGGGAATCCCGGACCCTCAGAGGCGTTTTTACCAGTATCCCTTTGAGCTGTCCGGCGGCATGCGCCAGAGGGTGATGATTGCGGTGGCCCTGGCCTGCGGACCCAGGATTTTAATTGCCGACGAGCCTACCACGGCTCTGGACGTGACTATCCAGGCCCAGATTATGGACCTGATCGTGGATATGAACCGGAAGCTTCAGATGGGTGTGATGCTGATTACCCACGATTTGGCGGTAGTGGCGGAAACCTGTCAGAGGGTGATTGTCATGTACCTGGGGCAGATTGTGGAGGAAGGATCGGTGGAGGATATATTTGACCGGCCCATCCACCCCTACACCAGAGGATTGATGGCTTCCGTCCCCAGGCTGGATACGGGGAGAAGCGAGCGGCTGTACCAGATTAAGGGCACGGTTCCGCTTTTGAGCCAGATTCCCGAGGGCTGCCGGTTTGCTCCCAGGTGTCCCTACGCCACCGAGGAGTGCAGCCGGAAAATGCCGGAGCTTAAGAGCTTTGGAAACGGCCAGAAGGCCAGATGCCTGATGGCCCAAGGATGAGAAGAGGGAGGCGAACGGAATGGAGAACGGCAGCGTTGTACTGAGAGCGGAACAGGTGAAAAAATATTTTCCCGTCCAGGGCGGGCTGGGACGCCCCAAGCGGATGGTGAAGGCGGTGGACGGCGTGGACCTGGAGGTGAAAAAGGGAGAAATCTACGGTCTGGTGGGAGAAACCGGCTGCGGAAAAAGCACCCTGGGACGGACCTTAATCCGTCTGACGGAGCCCACCGAGGGAAAAGTACAGATTCTGGGAAAGGAGATTACCGGACTCCACGGTCATGACCTTCGGAACATGCGGCAGGATGTACAGATGGTCTTTCAGGACCCCTATACCTCCCTGGACCCCAGGCAGAAGGTAGGAGATATTTTAATGGAAGCCCTGGAGATTCACGGAATCGGCTCCAAATCCCAGCGGATGGAGGCGGCCCTGGAGATTCTGGAAAAGGTGGGCCTGCGGCTGGAGCATTTTTATCGCTATCCCCATGAATTTTCCGGAGGGCAGAGGCAGAGGATTGGTCTGGCCCGGGCGCTGATTTTAAATCCGAAAATCATCATCTGCGATGAGCCGGTGTCCGCCCTGGACGTATCCATCCAGGCTCAGATTATCAATCTCCTTCAGGATTTGAGGGAGAAGGAGGGCATCTCATTTCTGTTTATCGCCCACGATATGAGCGTAGTGAAATACGTTTCTGACCGCATCGGGGTTATGTATCTGGGAAATATGATGGAGGAGGCGGAAACGGAGGAGCTGTTTTCCAATACCCTCCATCCCTATGCTAAGGCCCTGCTGTCGGCGGTGCCAAACCCGGACCCCCACCACAAGCGGGAACGGATTAATCTGAAGGGAGAACTTCCATCCCCCATGAATCCTCCCTCGGGCTGCGTATTCCACACCCGCTGTCCCTACGCTACAGAGGAATGTTCCCTGGGAAAGCCTGAACTGAAGGAGGTAAAGCCGGGGCATAAGGTGGCCTGTCTGAAGGCAGAGGCAGGGATTTTGTAAAAGGTGAGGCAGGAGGATACAATCATGGGAGACAGACTGAAAGAATATTTGAAAGAAATTGACCGGAAGAGAGAGGGGCTGGAGCAGTTAAGCGACGCCATATGGGGATTTGCGGAGACCGCATTTTCCGAGTATAAGTCCGTGGAGGCCCTGAAGGATTTTCTGAAGGCAGAGGGATTTGAACTGACGGACCATGCCTACGGGGTGGAGACGGCTTTTACCGCTTCCTTTGGTCAGGGAAAACCCCGTATCGGGATTTTGGGAGAGTTTGACGCTCTTTCCGGAATGAGCCAGAAGGCGGATTTGCTGGAAAAGGAGCCGCTGATTTCAGGGGCCAGCGGTCACGGCTGCGGCCACAATCTGCTGGGAGCGGGTTCTGTGGCGGCTGCTCTGGCTGTGAAGAACTATCTGGAGGATGGACACGAGGGAACGGTGATTTTCTACGGCTGTCCCGGGGAGGAGGGCGGCTCCGGCAAGGCGTTTATGGCAAGAGGCGGGGCCTTCCGGGACCTGGACTGCGCCATCACCTGGCACCCCTCCACGGTAAATGAGGTGAGCAAGGACAGCTCTCTGGCGAATTTTCAGGTCCTGTACAGCTTTCACGGCAGAAGTTCCCACGCCGCCGCCTGCCCGGAGATGGGAAGGAGCGCTCTGGACGGCCTGGAGCTGATGAATGTGGGAGCCAATTTCCTCCGGGAGCATATGGAGGATAAGGCCAGAGTCCACTATTCCATCATTGACACCGGCGGCTATTCCCCCAATGTGGTTCAAAGCGAGGCGAAGGCTATCTATTTAATCCGCTCTCCAAGGGTGGATCATGCCAAAGAGCTTTACGAGCGGGTGGACCGAATCGCCAAAGGAGCGGCCATGATGACCGATACCCAGGTAGAAAAAAGCCTGATTAAGTCCTGCGCCAATATGGTGTCCAACCGGGTGCTGGAACAGGTTTTGGCCCAGGCCATGGAGGAGGTGGGAGCTCCTTCCTATACGGAGGAGGAATATGAAAAAGCCGCCGCCTACACCGCCACCGTTCCCGGAGTCGAAGACAGCACCTATGAGCGGATTACGGCGGACTGTCTGATTCCGGAAAATATTGCTTTTTTGAAAGAGAGAAAGAATCACGCCATCCGGGATTTCATCGTTCCCTATGAGCCGGTTCACATGGTCAAGGCGGAGGGCGGCTCCACCGATGTGGGGGATGTGAGCTGGATGTGCCCCACAGCCCAGATTCACGCGGTCACCTGGGCCCCCGCCACGCCGGGACATTCCTGGCAGGTCGTATCTCAGGGAAAATCTTCCATGGCCCACAAGGGGATGCTCTTTGCCGGAAAGGTGATGGCCCTGGCGGCCATGCGGCTCATGGAGGACCCGGCCCTTCTGAAAAAGGCCAGGGAGATGTTTGAGGAGGATTTCCAGGGGCAGTGCTACATTCCCATTCCGGACGAGGTTGCGCCCAGGGCTATGAGCAGCTTTCTGGGATGATGTTCGGAACAGCTGCTGTTCCGGGAAAAGGATAGAATCAGGGAGGAGAACGAGATGAAAACCTATGCCATAACCATTGCCCGGGGCTTTGGCTCCGGGGGGCGGGAAATCGCTTCCCGCCTGGCGGATGAGCTGGGAATCCACAGCTATGAGAACCGGATTTTGACGCTGGCGGCTCAGTACAGCGGAAGGGACGAGCAGGACTTTGTGGAGGTGGACGAGCGGCTGAGAGGAACCTATCTGACCAGCCAGCTGCGGCGTCTTCAGAAGCGCCTGGTGCCGGTTCCCCAGAAAAAGGCATTTTCCTCCGACGACCGGCTTTTCGAGTTTCAGACCAAGATTATACGGGAGCTGGTGATGGCGGAAAGCTGCATCATCGTGGGAAAATGCGCCGATTATGTGCTGAAAGATTTTGATAATGTTCTGAGCGTCTATATTGAAGCGCCAAGGAGTTTTTGCTTAAAGCGGGTGATGAAGCGGATGGGCGTCAGTGAGCCGGAGGCCCACGAGATGATTCACAATACGGATAAATACCGGGCGGAATATTATCGCTACTATACGAAGGGAAATTACTGGACCAACCCGGTGAATTACGATTTGACGTTAAATAACGGGCGTCTGGGAGACGACCGGAGTATTGAAATTATAAAAAGCGCCCTGCGGGTGAAATGCCCCTGGGCTTTTGCGGGAGGACTTGAAGGATGAAAACAGAAGAAATGCCGGCAGAATCCATGACGGTGGCGGAGATGTTTGTCCGCGCCCTGGAGCATGAGGGAGTGGAGTATGTGTTCGGGATTCCGGGGGAGGAGAACCTGGATTTGATGAACGCCCTCCACCAGTCCAAGCAGATTCAGGTGATTTTGGTCCGCCATGAGCAGGGCGCGGCCTTTATGGCGGATGTGTACGGACGGCTGACGGGAAAGGCGGGAATCTGCTTTTCCACTCTGGGACCCGGGGCCACCAACCTGATTACGGGGGTGGCGGACGCCAACGGGGACGGCGCTCCCCTGGTAGCGGTAACGGCCCAGGTGTCCACGGCGAAGATGCATCTGACTTCCCACCAGTTTCTGGATTTGGAGAGCCTGTTCCGCCCCATTACCAAGAGGACCAAGATGATTATGCGGCCGGAGTCCGTGGGCGAGATTGTGCGCCTGGCTTTTAAGTACGCGGAGAGCGAGCGTCCCGGGGCCACCCACATCTGTATCCCGGAGGATGTGGCAAGGGAACAGGTGCCTCAGGGAGTAGCCCAAAGACTGTTAAACCGCCCCGTTTCCGGCAGGGAGTGCGCGGAGGAGGATGTTTTGGAGCAGGCGGCGGCGGAGATTGCCAGGGCCAGAAAGCCTGTGGTGCTGGTGGGACATTCCGCCGTCCGGGCGAGGGCATCGGAGGCGTTGACGGAGTTTGCCGTTCAGCTGAAAATTCCCGTGGTGAACACCATGATGGCCAAGGGAATGATTTCCTGGAAAAATCCTTATTCCATGTGGACGGTGGGAATTCCCCAGGAGGATTACACCAACCTGATTCTGGAGCAGGCGGACCTGGTAATTGCCGTGGGATACGACATCGTGGAGCTGGCCCCGGTGAAATGGAACTGGGACGGAAACCGGAAGATTCTTCACATTGATTCCCGTCCCGCCCATGTCAATAAGCTCTATCAGCCGGATACGGAGGTGGTGGGGGATATCAGCGATTCCCTGCTGCGGCTGGCATTTAAGTGCGTTCCCAAGGAGGAGCCCAAGGAGGCGCTGAAGATTAAGGAGATGCTGGTGCAGGAGTACGAGCAGTGGAGGGAGGATGTCTCCTTCCCGGTGAAGCCTCAGAAGCTGCTCTACGATATCCGGCGGATTATGGGGCCGGACGACATTGTGATTTCCGATGTAGGCGCCCACAAGATGTGGATTTCCCGCCATTACAACTGCTATAAGCCTCAGACCTGTCTGATTTCCAATGGATTCGCCTCCATGGGAATGGCTGTTCCGGGAGCGGTGGCGGCCAAGCTGGTGGATCCGAACCGGCGTGTCCTGGCCATTGCCGGGGACGGCGGTTTCCTGATGAACTGTCAGGAGATGGAGACGGCGGTGCGCCTGGGAGTTCCCATTGTGGTGCTGATCGTAAATGACGGCAGTTACGGCTTGATTAAGTGGAAGCAGGAGGACCGGTTCGGATTCCACTGTGATGTGGATTTTGGAAATCCGGATTTCGCGGCCATGGCGGAGAGTATGGGGGTGAAGGGCTTTCGGCTGAATCGGACGGAGGATCTGATTCCTACTCTGGAGGAAGCATTTGAGGCCGGGAGGCCGGCCATCATCGACTGCCCCATCGATTACAGGGAGAATACGAAGCTGACCAGTCATTTGAAGGAAGTGATGGAAAAGCTGAAGATGGGGGAATAGATTTGGAAATTTGAGAGGCGGGAGCTTTGGGCTCCGGCCTCTTTTTTCCGGGAAAAAGGAGCTTGATGGGGGACTGTGATTGCCAGACTATGATTTTCACCCGCGCGGTTTACGAAAGGGTTTCTGGTGTGATACAATGAGGTGCGAGAGAACGTAAAATGGGAGCGCGGGAAAATGGATGAGAAACATTTGCTGATTAACCGTTTAAAAGATTATGGAAAGACCGGAATGTATCCCTTTCACATGCCGGGACACAAGCGCCTTGCGGGAATTCCTGAAATGGAAAAGGAGGGTTCTGGTTTTGATTTTCCCAATCCTTTTTCTGTGGATATTACGGAGATCGAGGGTTTTGATAATCTTCACCACCCGGAAGGTATTTTAAAGGAGTCCATGGAGTGGGCAGCTGGGGTCTACGGGGCGGACCGTACCTGGTATCTGGTCAATGGAAGCAGCTGCGGAATCCTTTCCGCCATCAGTGCCGTGGCGGGAGGAATGGCCGCAAGAAGCGGTCCGGGCGCCGGTGGGAAAGGGAAAATCCTGATGGCCAGGAATTGTCATAAGGCGGCCTACCACGGGGCTTATTTAAGCGGGCTTGAGGTTTCCTATATTTATCCACAGTTTGTTTCGGAATTGGGGATACAGGGAGGAATCTTGCCGGAGGATGTGGAAAAAACTCTGGAAATGGAGCCGGAGAGCCAGGCGGTGCTGCTGGTTTCCCCTACTTACGATGGAGTTGTATCGGATATTGAAAAAATCGCGGAAATTGTCCACAAAAGAAAAATCCCCCTGATTGTGGATGAAGCTCACGGGGCCCATTTTCCCTTTGGAAAGGAATTTCCTGTCTCAGCCCTGGAATTGGGGGCGGATGTGGTGATTCAGAGTGTACACAAGACTCTTCCCAGCATGACCCAGTCGGCTGTTCTTCATTGGAAGAGGAACGAATCCTCCGGAGGACCCTTTGTGGATGAGGGGCGTCTGGAACGGTTTCTGTCCATTTATCAGAGCAGCAGTCCTTCTTATCTGTTGATGGCATCGATTGAGAATGCGGTTTTCCAGATGGACAGGGAGAGAACGAACAGGGGCCGGGAGAACAGCCGGCTGGATGATTATGAAAGACGTTTGAAAAGGCTTCGTCGGGGATTAAGTTCCATGAAAAATCTTCATCTGGGGGGAGGCGCTTTTGGAGAAAGTCTGAAAGGGCGGCGGGGAATTTATGACTTGGATTTGTCCAAGATCGTGATTTCCTCTAAGGGGACAGGCTGGACCGGACCCCGGCTGGACGACTTGCTGAGAAGAGAGTACGGGCTGGAGATGGAGCTGTGCGGGGCGGATTATGTGCTGGGCATTACCACCTGCTTTGATTCGGAGGAGGGATTTTTAAGGCTGGAAAAGGCTTTGACGGAGCTTGATGATCGGCTGGGATGGGAAATGGAGTCAGGGCGGCAGAAAATGAAAGAAGGGGAGCAGAAGATGGAACAGGGGACTCAGGAGACGAAAGAAAGGAAGAATCTCGTCTCTGTGCCTGGAAATCTGTGGTCGGGAACTTCCCTGCCTAAGGCAAAGATCTGTCTCAGCCTCAGAGAGGGGATGGACGGGGCCTGCAGGAGGATTCTTTTTTCGGAAGCAAAGGGCAGCATTTCCGGTGAATTCGTTTACGTGTACCCGCCGGGAATTCCCATTTTGGCTCCGGGGGAGGAAGTGACGGATCCGATTCTGGAAACGATTCTGGAATATCAGCGGAGGGGGCTGCCAGTCCAGGGACCCCAGGACCATTCTCTTCAATATTTAAAAGTAATAGACAGGACGGAAACAAAATGAGCGGAAAGATTTTTTATGTGATGGGAAAAAGCGCTTCGGGAAAGGATACCATCTATAAGCGGCTCCGGCAGAGTCTGCCCCAGATGGGAACGGTGGTGATGTATACTACCAGGCCCATGCGGGACGGAGAGGAAAATGGAAGGGAGTATCATTTTACGGACCGGGAATTTCTGGAGCGGGTGAAGAAGGAAGGCAGGCTCATTGAGTGCCGGACCTATGAGACAGTCTGCGGCCCATGGGATTATTTTACGGTGGATGACGGGCAGATTGAGCTGGAGTCCGGCAGCTATCTGATGATGGGGACCCTGGAATCCTACCGGAAGATGCGGGAATACTACGGGGCAGAGGTCCTGGTCCCCATCTATATCCAGGTGGAGGACGGACTGCGCCTTCAGAGGGCCCTGGACCGGGAGAGAAGCCAGAGCCACCCCAATTACAGTGAGATGTGCAGGCGTTTTCTGGCGGATGAGGAGGATTTCAGCGAGGAGAACCTGGCGGCCTGCGGCATTGACAGACGGTATGAGAATGTGGAGCTGGAGAGGTGTTTGGGGGAGATTATTGAGAAAACTGTACCCCAATTAATACAGTGACATTTTCCTGAAAACGTAGTATACTCTTTTCGAAACAAGCGATGAAATGTATATTTGGATGAAAGGAAGAATAAGGAAATGTATTGTGTCAAGAGCATAAAGGACGATTTATTCTGGGTAGGCGGCAGTGACCGGAGACTGGCCCTTTTTGAGAATGATTATCCCATTCCGCGGGGCGTTTCCTACAATTCTTATATTTTGCTGGATGAAAAGACGGTTTTGTTTGATACCATTGACCGGGCTTTGACGGAGCAGTTCTTTGAGAACATGGAGCATGTGCTGGACGGACGGGCCCTGGACTATGTAGTAGTCAATCATATGGAGCCGGACCACTGCTCTACCTTGGGAGAGATCGTAAGACGCTACCCCGATGTGAAGGTGGTGTGCAACGCCAAGACCGTTCCCATTATCAAGCAGTTCTACAATTTTGATATCGATTCCAGAGTGGAAATTGTGAAGGAGAAGGATACTTTCAACACCGGAAAGCATACCTTCACTTTTGTGATGGCTCCCATGGTACACTGGCCTGAGGTGATGGTGACCTACGATATGACGGACAAAATTCTCTATTCCGCCGACGCCTTCGGCACCTTTGGAGCTATGAATGGAAATCTTTTCGCCGATGAGGTGAATTTTGAGCGGGAGTGGCTGGATGACGCCAGAAGATATTATACGAACATTGTAGGAAAGTACGGACCCTCCGTTCAGACCCTGTTAAAGAAGGCGGCGGACCTGGATATTCAGATGATCTGCCCCCTCCACGGACCGGTTTGGAGAGAGAATATCGGCTGGTACATTGAGAAATACCAGACCTGGAGCAGCTACGCGCCTGAGGAAAAGGCGGTTATGATTGCTTACGGTTCCATTTACGGAAATACGGAGAACGCCGCTGAAATCCTGGCCTGCAAGTTGGCGGATTTGGGCGTTAAGAATATCCAGATGTATGATGTATCCGTGACCCATCCTTCTGTGATTATCTCCGAGGCATTCCGGTGCAGCAATCTGGTATTTGCCTCCTCTACCTACAACGGCGGTATTTTCAATAATATGGAGCATCTGCTGATGGATTTGAAGGCCCACAACCTGCAGAACCGTACCGTTGCCATTATTGAAAACGGAAGCTGGGGCGTTATGAGCGGAAAGCTGATGGCGGAGATCATCGGCGGCATGAAGAATATGAATATTCTGGAGCAGAAGGTGACTCTGAAGTCTTCTTTGAAGGAGAATCAGATGGCAGAGCTGGAACAGCTGGCGGAGGCTATTGTTGCATCCATGAAATAAGATTGGGGAAGTGCGCTGGCACGGAGGAATCTGTGCAGCAAGGCGTGTTATGTAATGAAAAGGATCAAAGATATTCCTGTGAGGGAAATCTCTGGTCCTTTTTCGCAATCGAATGATAGGGAATAATGATGGAGAGAACCATTAGGGGAGGAAATTTTGAGAAAAATAAAGGAAAATGAGCTGAAGAGAGAACTGGAAAATGTGAGAAAAAAAGAGAAAAAGTTTTTGAACCGTTCTTCTCTGCGAAATCCCCTGAAAGAAGCGGTCTATGAAAGGGTGCCGGAAAAGCTTCAGAAGGTGCTGGAAGGAGCGTTTGAGCGGGCCTTTGGACTGGTTTTTCAGAAGGGAACGGCAGTGATTGAAAAGACCTTCGACCGTGAAGGGGCGGCTTTAGAATTTGAGGCGGCGGATTATGTGGTGGGAAGGCATCCGGGAAAGAAAAGTCTGCGGCGGATGGAGAAGCAGGCAAAGCGGGACAATAAGGTCAACACCGCCGCCGCTGCGGCTTCCGGCTTGGGATTAGGGCTTCTGGGGCTTGGAATTCCGGACATTCCCCTGATTGTGGGGACCACGCTCAAGGGAGTTTATGAAATTGCGCTGGGGTACGGGTTTCATTATGAGGATGAAGGGGAAAAGGTTTACATATTGAAGTTAATCCGCAGCGCCCTGGCGGAAGGGGAGGAGCGGAGGAGATGGAGCCGGGAGATGGACGAGATGACCCGGTATGGAGAAATCTGTGTTCCAATCAGCAAAGAAGAACTGAAAGAGGAGATTCGCCTGACCGCCAAGGTGCTGTCGGATGCCCTCCTGGTTGAAAAATTCGTTCAAGGAGTCCCGGTAATCGGCGTTGTGGGAGGAGTGGTGAACGCGGCATTTTACAGGAAGGTTTCATGGCTGGGGGGGGTGAAGTATAAGGGGAGATATTTGGAGAGGCGGCTGAATGGGGAGAATAGGCGGCTGTAATCCTGTTAATATTGACATTGCACATCGAAATTGATATATTTGAATTAGTCAAATATATCAATTCAAAATGGGTTCAATTGAAATGGAAAAACGAAAGTCTATAGACGAATAGGAGCAAGAAGGGGAAGGAGATTATGGTAAAAGAATATACGATTACAATTGACGGAGGTACAACAAATACCAGATGTATCTTATGGGACAGTCATCGGAAAAAGATAGACGAGGAAAGCAGAGCGGTGGGGGTACGGAATACGTCTATTGATGGAAACAACTATATGCTGAAACATGCTTTGAAAGAATGTCTGGATCAGCTGATAGAGAAAAATCAAATTACATATGATCAGGTAGGTCGGGTAATTGGAAGCGGAATGATTACTTCAGATGTGGGAATTGCGGAGATTCCCTGGATTTCCGCTCCGGCAGGAATAAAGGAATTGGCAGAACATACAGTAGATCTTGAGATTCCGGAGATCTGTCCGATCCCCATCAGTTTTATTCCTGGAATTAAAAACAGCGGAGAAAAGATGGACCTGGCGTTTGCAGAGTCCATGGATATTATGAGGGGAGAGGAGGTAGAAAGTATAGCAATTATAGAGAATTGCCATGACGGAAAACCAATGCTTCTGGTACTTCCAGGATCTCATAATAAATTTGTAGCAGTTGATGAACATAGAAGAATTACAGGATGTCTGACATCTATTTCAGGTGAGCTGCTGGCTTCTATTACCAATCATACGATTCTAGCAAAAACAGTACATTCGGAATTTGTATCGAAAGAAAAATATAATAAAGAATGGCTGTTTCGTGGATATGATACAGCCAAAAAAGTGGGATTGGGAAGGGCATGTTTTACTTCACGAATTCTGATGCTATTTTTTGACGAAGACGCTGAAAAATTGGAAAATTTTATTTTGGGGGCCGTTTTAGCGGAAGATATTAAGGCACTTCATGAATCAACCGCTATTCGGGCTGATCGAGAAACCCAAGTAATTGTGGGAGGAAAACAGCCTTTAAGAACAGCGGTTGTGGATCTGCTTATTTATGATGGATATTTTAGCAGAATAGATGAATTGAAAACAGACAGACAAATCCCTTTGTCGGCTGAGGGAGCGTATCTTGTAGCAAAGGAAAAGGGAATTTTATAGTTAATTTTTCTTCTTTTGGTTAATATACTGTGGAAATTCATCACTGATCCAGCGAAAGTCATCGAAGGTATGAATCATGTGCTGATCCAGAATTTCCATTGCCATAGAGGGGTTATGATTACTCAGTGCGTTTAAATATTGCTCATGCTCTGAAATTCTTAGGATAAATTCGTTTTTCGTCATACTGAGGTAACGGATTCTGTCAAAATGTACGGAAAGACTTAAAACGATGTCATTGATAAATTCCTTATTGCAGATCTGATAAATGGATGAATGGAATTTAATATCATATTCCAGAAGCTTATGAGGCTTTTTCGCTTCATAATAGTATTTTTGAATGGCAATTAGTTCGTGAAGATGATCGATATCGTCCGGAGTCAAAAGGTCACAGGCAAGTTTTGAAAGATCACGCTCAATAATAGTCCGCAGATATAAGAACTGCGCCACAATATCCATGTCGATATAAGAAACAAAAGTACCGCTTCTCGGAATAATATTTACCAGTTTTTTTTCGGCAAGATCCAATAATGCTTCGCGAATAGGGGTTCGGCTGATGCCAAGAAGTTCGCTGATTTCAGACTCAATTAATTTTTCTCCTGGTTTTAAGTTAAGGCGAACAATATTCTGAGAAAGAGTCTGGTAGACATATTGCTTTAGAGATTGATTTTTCCCTTTTTCAAGGATCTGTATCATAAGGAAACTCCTTTTAAAATGTATATTTATCAGTAATTAATATATTACAGATATTATATCATAAAACAATAATAAAACCAGATCATGTAAAAATGAATCATATTAAAGCATTGTGGGGATAGGAGAAGGAAAATGAAAATTACAGCAATCTATACTTATTTAGTACGGCCACGTTGGTGTTTTTTAGAAATTGAAACGGATGAGGGATATAGCGGATGGGGAGAACCGGTTTTAGAAGGGCACTGTGGAGCGGTAAAAGCCTGTGTGGAAGAGATGAAAGAATATTTGATTGGGAAGGATCCACAGAACATAGAAGATATATGGAATGTTTTGTACAGGGCAGGATTTTACCGTGGCGGAGGCGTTATGATGAGCGCTATCGCGGGGATCGACCAAGCGCTGTGGGATATTAAAGGAAAATATTTCGGAGTTCCTGTTTACCAGCTTATGGGAGGTGCCTGCAGAGAACGGATGAGGGTATATTCTTGGATTGGAGGCGACAGGCCAAAAGATGTAGGAATGGCGGCAAAAGAAAAACAGGATCAGGGATTTACAGCGGTTAAAATGAATGCTACGGAAGAACTTCAGATGATTGATTCTTATGATAAAATTGATCAGGTTTTGGAGAGAGTGGCGGCAATTCGGGAAAGCTGCGGAAGATCCTTTGGAATTGCCGTTGATTTTCATGGGCGTGTCCACAAACCTATGGCAAAAGTACTGGCAAAAAAACTGGAAGAGTTCGATCCTATGTTTTTGGAAGAACCGGTATTGTGTGAAAATATGGAAGCGTTTCGAGAAGTAGCATCTGCTTGTAATATTCCGATTGCAACGGGAGAGAGGCTTTACAGCCGATGGGACTTTAAGCGTTTGTTAACTGCAGGAGGTGTTGATATAATTCAGCCGGATTTATCTCATGCAGGGGGGCTGACAGAGGTAAAAAAGATTGCTTCTATGGCAGAAGCTTATGATGTGGCATTGGCGCCTCACTGCCCTTTGGGCCCCATTGCGTTGTCTTCGTGTCTGAATATCGATGCGACCTGTTACAATGCTGTGATTCAGGAACAAAGTATGGGAATTCATTATAATGTGGGAAGAAGCGTGTTGGATTATGTAGACAACAAAGAAGATTTTAGGTTTGTTGATGGATATGTCTCTTTGCCGCATATTCCAGGACTTGGGGTTTTGATTAACAAAGAGCTGGTAATTGAGGAAAATCGTACGCCGCATCAGTGGAAAAATCCTGTTTGGAGGCATAAAGATGGCTCAATAGCTGAATGGTAAGGAGGGAGAGAATGAAAGCATCGTTACAGAATATTAAACAAGAAAAAATTATCGCGATTATCCGAGGAGTTCCATCCGACTTTATCATTGAAACAGCAAAGGCCCTTCTATCAGGGGGGATTCATATGATGGAGATTACATTTGATCAGGAAAGCCCGGAAGGAATCAAAAATACGTTGGATTCCATTACGATCTTAAATGAACAGATGCATGATGAAATTGCTTTGGGAGCTGGAACGGTATTGACTGCTGAGCAGGCCGAACTGGCGTATGAACGGGGAGCCGGATATGTAATTTCTCCTAATGTAGATCAGGACGTAATTCAGAAGACAAAGGAACTGGGAATGATTTCAATTCCGGGAGCATTAACCGCCACGGAGGTTGTACAGGCTCGCGGATATGGAGCGGATATTGTAAAACTATTTCCTGCAGGAATATGGGGAGCAGGATATGTAAAGGCGCTGTGCGCTCCTTTAAGCCATATTCCAGTAGCTGCAGTAGGAGGAGTTGATGAGAATAATATTCAATCATTCTTTCAGGCAGGAGCTTGCTGTGTGGGAATTGGCGGAAGTCTTGTCAGCAGAAAACGCATTCTGAACAGAGAGTTTGAGAGGATAACAAAAGCGGCAGAAACGCTTAGAAAACAGGTTGAGGCTTGGGAGTTAACTTTATGATATCTTTGTTCTAAGTATAAATTCCTCCCTTTTACAGATACTACATTTACGGGTAACAAAGAAGATAAATGTCAGAAAGTAAAATGGAGGAATTTAATTTATGAAAGCTACGGGTATTGTAAGGAGAATTGATGATCTTGGCCGCGTGGTGATTCCCAAGGAAATCCGGCGCACCCTGCGGCTTCGGGAGGGAACTCCTCTGGAAATCTTCACGGACCGTGAGGGTGAAATTATCCTTAAGAAATATTCTCCCATGATGGAGCTGACGGCGTTCGCAGGACAATATGCGGAAGCTATGGCTCAGTCTACAGGACTTCTGGTGTGCATTACAGACCGGGATCAGGTAATTGCGGTATCCGGCGGAGCCAGAAAAGAACTGCTTCAGAAGAATATCAGCCGTCAGCTGGAGAATGCGATCAACGGTAGAAATACCAGCATGGCAGGAAAAGATGATAAAGGTTATATTCCTCTGGTAGAGGAGGATATAGACGGAGTAACGGCTCAGGTAGTAGCGCCTATTATCTGCGAGGGTGATGCCATTGGAGCAGTTGTGGTTATGAGCCGGGAGCCGAGAGCAAGGTTTGGAGATCTGGAGATGAAGCTGGCGGCCACGGCGGCTGGATTTTTGGGGAGACAGATGGAAGGGTAAAAAGAGAAAAATTTAAATGAAGGGTCCGGAATAGTAAAGTCTACTCTGGGCCCTTTTATTGATTCTATTTTTTTGCGCGCAGTCTTTCGATTTCTTTTCTTAAAGCGGCAACATGGCCGGCATACTCATCCTCTTTTAAAAGTTGTTTAGGAACATCATCGCAAAAAGGAACACCCCATTGGAGACCATCCTTGTATTTTGGAACAATATGGATGTGCACATGAGGAACAAGATCACCAAAGGTAGCATAATTGATTTTATCTGGATGGTACAGATTAAAAATGCTTTCTGCGACTAGCGCTACCTCAGAAAAATATTCCCGGTTTTCTTCGGGAGTCATCTGAAAATATTCTGTTTTATGATCCTTGAAGGTGACAACGCAGCGTCCGGGATGTTTTTGATCCCTGTTTAGATATACAGTAGAGCAAGGAAGCTTACAGATTTCAATCATAAGGCTGTTCAATTTTTCGCCATTCTCACAATAAAAGCAGTTATTCATAAAATTCTCCTTTCAATATAAAATACAACATGTAGCTATGATTAAAATATACATTAAAAAATATATAATAAATATTACCATAAATACTTTAAAAATTCAATATTAATATGTTGACATTATACGAATATCAATATATAATTTTAGATAATAAACAACATGTTGTATTAAAAATGAAAAATGTAAAAAGGAGGAAACATATGTTTGAGATGGTTAATAACAGAAGAGTAATTTTTGGAGAAAGAAAAATCGAAGAGATTCCAGGCATCCTTCAGTGGTATGGAAAAAAGAAGGTATTTTTTGCGGTATACAGCAAAGAAAGTGATGGCTATAAGAGGATTGCCGATCTTTTTGAAAAGTCGGGAATTGAACATGTCTGCTACGATGCATTTCAAGGAGAACCAGATCTTCATGTAATCAATCATGGCCGGGACTTATTCCTGAAAGAATGCTGTGATTGTACGCTGGCTTTAGGTGGAGGAACTGTAATTGATGCGGCAAAAACCATAGGCATGCTGGCGGTAAATGGAGGAAATGTAGAGGAGTACCAGATGGAAGGGCGCCAAGTGAAGACGGTGCCTCCGCTGTTTATAGCTGTTCCGACTACTTCAGGAACTGGAGCTGAAGCTACTAAGACCAGTGTGGTTTACAACAATTATAATGGTTTGAAAAAGAGTCTTTATCATACTACGATGATTGCGGATGTTGTGATTTTGGATCCAGAGCTTACGACAGGATTGCCTAAGGCAATTACTTCTGCTACTGGGATGGATGCCCTGAGCCATGCGATAGAATCTTATGTTTCATTGAATGCAAGTCCGCTTACAGAGATTTATGGTTTAAAATCTATGGAACTTGTGATAAAAAATCTTTCTATTGCATGCAGAGAGCCCGAAAATCTGGAAGCTAGAGGAAATATGATGATTGCCAGCTATCTGGGCGGATGCGCGATTACGGCAGGTATTGGAATTGCTCATATTATGGCCCAGCCTTTGGGAGCAAAATATAAGATTCCTCATGGAGATGCCTGCTCTATTTTCCTGCCGGTAGCTATGAAACTAAATTTGGATTATGCAGAGAAAAAATATGCGGATATCGCTAAAGCTTTAGGGGTATATCGGCATGGAGCTACGGATCGGGACAATGCGCTTGCTGCGATTGAACGGGTGAAGCAGCTGAGAGTTGAGATTGGTGCTCCGGTTTCTCTGAAACCTTATATTAAGGAAGAACCGAATATGGCGGAGATTATTGATGTGATAAAGAGAACGACCGGACATATTACCTGCAATCCCAGACCTCTGAATGAAAAGTTGATGGAAGAAGCATTTTGGGGTGCTATGGAACAGTAAGAAGTCCTTTTCTGACGGGTGTTGCGAAAAAATGCCCCCCCTAGAAAGAGATTGAGGAAAACGACTTCTTGTGCTATGATGTAAAAAAACAGGTGGGGGAATAAAGAGAAATATGCAGTCGGAGAAAAGAAAATTCCTTTACAAAGTTGTATATGACGGATTGAAGAAAGATATATTGGAAGGCAAATATAAAAGCGGAGATTTACTTCCATCGGAAAATCAGATTGCAGATGAATATACGGTGGATCGTACAACAGTTCGCAAGGCGTTACAGCTTTTGGTAGAGGAAAAACTGGTGGAAAAACGTCCGGGAAAAGGATCTGTGGTAACAGGACAGGGGTATGAAATGGAGTGCAAACCTTCAGGGAAAGGAATGGCAATCGGTTTTTTACTGCCCAGGGGAAACAGCATCACCAAGGCTTTTTATGCACTTTTATTTTATGAGGCGGAAAAAGAATGTCAGAAACACGGATGTACACTGGTGTATTCCACTTTGGATGACGAGGACAATTTAGATGAAATCGTATCTTCTCACAAGCTGAGCGGAGCTATTTTTGTCAGCAATGTGGCGGAAAGACATTTGGACCGGGCTATTCAGATTTCTCTTCCCAGTGTTTTGGCAAATGGAATGAATGAAAAGATGCCTTCCATTGTGTCGGATAATTTTAATGGTGCTTATCAGGTTACACGTTATTTATTGGAAATGGGGCATCGTCGGATTGCAGTTATTACTGGAATTACCAGCTATTATGCAAATCAGGAACGATATCGAGGTTTTTCTTATGCCATGATGGAAGCGGGAGTACCCATTCGGGAAGAATATATTATCAGCACTCCTTCCTGGGAAATGGAATCGGGAGTAGAGGCAACAAGAAAACTTCTGGAAAGCTGCAGCCAGCGCCCAACGGCGATTTTTGGATTTAATGACCGGCTTGCGGTGGGAGCGGTTCAAGCGATTCAGCAAGAGGGGATGCGAGTACCAGACGATATTAGTGTAGTTGGATATGACAATTTGGACCAGGCAAAATATTCAGTTCCCAGAATTACTACTATTGAGAGTCATGTTCCTCTTTTGGCTAAAACGGCTGTGGTCAGTCTTTTTCAGCAAATAGAAGGAGGGGAACGTCTTCCGGTTAGGATTCAGACACCTGTAGAATTGGTGGTCTGCGATAGTGTTAAAAAACTTATATAAGAAATATTGTTGTGTGAGGGGCTCTGCAGGAGCGATTGTTCTGCAGGGCCTGTTTTTTGATAAAAAGCAAGTTGTTGTATTTTTGAAATATATTTAGATATAAAAATGCACAAAAAAACAAAAGATATGCCTTAAAAATAAAATATATTACACATAATATATTGACACATACAAAAACATATGCTAAAATTAACACACAACAAGTAATACAACATGTAGTTTATATTATTAAAACACCAAAAAGCTGAAATGCGGAACGGAGGGGCTATGAAAAAAATTTTATCAGTAATGTTGGCGGCGATGATGGGTGTATCTTTAATGGGATGTTCTGGAGGATCCGCGAGTACGGAAACCCAGGCCAGCTCGGCTGGAACGGAGCAGGCGTCAGAAAGCTCACAAGAGACGCAGGCGGCATCTGAGGGCGAGTCTATGGAGCTGAAGCTGGCTACGGATGCGGCAGAAGATTATCCGACTACCATGGCGTTGATTTCGTTTGCGGATGAAGTACGAGAGAAGACAAATGGAAGAATCAATATTGTTGTTTATCCCTCTTCTCAGCTGGGAGATGAAACTGCTTATATGGAACAGCTGACTTTTGGGGCTGTGGATATTGCAAAGCTTAGCATCGGAACCATTTCAAGTCTTTGTAAGGATCTGCAGGTTTTCGGTCTGCCATATATTTTTAAAAATTCCGATGAGATGTGGCAGGTGCTGGAGAGCGATATCGGAACAGATATGCTGAAGGAACTGAATGAGTATAATATTCAGGGAATCGGATATACAGACTGCGGAAGCAGATGCTTTTATACGACAGAGCCAGTTCAAAAGCTTGAGGATTTAAAGGGAATGAAAATCCGCGTTCAGTCTAATGACTTGATGCTGGCTATGACAGATGCCCTTGGATGCAATAGCGTAAATGTGGCAGCAAACGAAGTATACAGCGCAGTACAGACCGGAGTAGTACAGGGCGGAGAAAATAATGCCAATATTTATTTATCTGACAGCCTTTATGAGGTAGCGCCCTACTATATTTTAGATAATCATATTATTTCTCCGGATGTAATCTGCGTAAACCTGGATGTATGGAATTCTCTAAGCGCTGAGGATCAGGCAATCTTTAATGAGGCAATGGCTAATGCGACTGCATATCAGCGTCAGCTCTGGAATGAAGCGGTAGATCAGTCTCTGGAGAAAGTAAAAGAAGGAGGAGCTACTGTATTTGAACCGGATGAAGCGACTCTTCAGGAATTCCAGGATGCGATGGCTCCTGTTTATGAGAAGTACGGAACTGAATTACAGGATTGGATTGACCGGATTAACACAGAGTTAGGAAACGAATAAGAAAGGTTGGATGTGGCATGAAAGCGGCAGTTCAGAGAGCAATTGATTTTGCTTACAGTATTGTTGAGTGGATATGCCGGATCATCCTGTTGTTTATGGCGGTGGTAGTTGCTGCCCAGGTTTTTGTAAGAGCCCTGGGCAGCAATATCAAATGGTGTGAGGAAGTGACATTGCTTCTGCTGGTCTATTTGATGTTTCTCACTATGTCCATAGGAATCAAGGAAGATCTTCATATTCGGATCGACATTTTCGCGAAACATTTTCCAAAAACCGTCAGGGTAATGCTGGTTTATCTGGCGGATCTTGTTCTTCTGTTTATGAGCGCCTGCATGGCTTATTACGGTGTACAGCTGGCTGCCCATGCCTCTAAGGCTACTCTTCCGATTACGGGGCTTCCCCAATCCTGCGTATATTTGATGACGATTGTCAGCGGAGTATTAAGCAGTATTGTATTAGTAGCAAAACTGTTTGGTATGTATCAGACGGAAGATACAAAAGCATTTTTGGAAGGGGCCAAAGAAATAGAGGAGGAGGATAAATAATATGGGAAATATGGAAGTTGGAATTGCAATATTATTTATTTCATTCTTTGGTTTAATGATTCTGCGTGTACCGATTACGTTTTGTCTGATTACATCAGCGGTAGTGACAGGGCTGTATCTGGGGATTCCCGTAATGGCAATTTTCATGAGGGTGGGAGATGGCGTAGAATCGTTTACGTTTTTGGCTATTCCGTTTTTTATTTTGGCAGGAGAAATTATGGCTGCTGGAGGAATCTCCGACCGGCTGGTGAAAGTGGCAGATGTATTGGTAGGGCGGTTTCGAGGTGGACTGGCTTATGCGAACATAATTGATTCCACTTTTTTTGGAGGAATATCCGGTTCGCCTACGGCGGACGTATCATCTCTTGGTTCTATTACGATTCCTATGATGGAAAAGCAGGGATATCGAAAGGACTTTACGGTAGCAATTACAGTTGCTACTGCTACTCAGGCACTGATTATTCCGCCCAGCCATAATATGGTAATTTATGGAATGGCAGCTGGAGGTGTATCAACCGGAAGATTATTTTTGGCGGGGATTGTACCTGGACTTCTTTTGGGGGGATCCATGATGGTGCTGGTTGCCTATTTGACGAAAAAGCACAATTACCCCAGAGGACCCAGATATGGTTTGAAAGAGATTGTAAGAACAATAATTGACGGTTTTGCAGGTCTGATGACGATTGTCATTATCATTCTGGGAGTCACTACGGGTATTTTTACAGTAACAGAGAGTGCTGCTATTGCCAGTCTTTATGCCTTTATTCTGACCTTTATTGTATATCGAGAGGTAAAACTTAAAGAAATATGGGGGATCTTAGGGAGAAGCTGCAGAACGTTGGCAATGGTTCTCAGCATCATTGCGGCGGCTAATGGATTTTGCTGGATTATGAGTTATCTGCGGATTCCGATGATGGTTACTAATATCCTTGTATCGATTTCGGATAATCCGATTATGGTGCTGATGCTGATTAATCTGATGCTTTTGGTACTTGGAATGCTGATGGATATTGCTCCTTTGATCCTGATTGTAACCCCGATTTTGATGCCGGTTGTGAAACAAATAGGGATGGATCCTGTGCAGTTTGGAATTATTATAATGGTTAATATGGCGATTGGTTCCTTAACTCCGCCTGTAGGTTCTACTTTGTTTGCAGGCTGCGCCGTAGGGCATATGTCGATCGAGAAAGTGACAAAATGCTTACTGCCGTTCTATGCTGCCATGATTGTGGTTCTGCTGTTGGTTACATATGTGCCGGCAATTAGTCTGACGCTTCCGAATTTGGTTATGGGAGTGCAGTAAGAAAGGATAAATGACATGATTAGGGCTTGGAATGAAGAAGCGTTGGATCATAGAAATGCGCTTCTGTATGCAATGGGGGTTTCTCCTGAGGATGCGCAGCGTCCGATTATTGGAATTATTAATGCCTGGAATGAGATGAATCCAGGACATTATCCGTTTAAAGATGTGATTGAGGAAATTAAGGAGGAAATTTATCGGGCAGGATGTCTGGGGCTGGAGCTTCCGGTATCAGGAATCTGCGATGGGATTTGCTCTAACACGCCTGGAGACCGGTATACACTTCCGGCCAGGGATTTGGTGTCGGCAGAGGTAGAAACGGTTGCAGAGCTGAATATGTTGGAAGGGATGGTACTTCTTGCTACCTGCGATAAAGTGGTTCCCGGTATGGTGATGGGGGCTTTGAGGGTGGATATTCCGGCTGTTATGCTTACTGGTGGATATATGGCTGCGGGAAAATTGGACGGTCGGATGCTTACGCTGACCCATACCAAGCAGGCCTATGCCGCATATGCTTCCGGGGAGATGAGCAGGGAGGAATATAAAGAGGTAGTTAAAAATGCATGTCCCACTCCCGGAGCCTGTCCTTTTATGGGGACTGCCAATACTATGTGTGCCATGGCAGAGCTTTTGGGACTGTCGCCGCACGGAAACGCCAGTGTTAGAAGCCAGAGCAAAGAATGGCACGGTATGGCCCGTCAAGCAGGAGCTGCGATTGCACAGGCAGTGAAAGAGGAAAAACGCCCGAGTAAATTTATTACAGAAAAGAGTTTTGAAAATGTAGTGAGCTACATGATGGCGACAGGAGGATCGACCAACAGTCTTCTTCATATTCCGGCCATTGCTAATCAGATCGGAATTGATATTTTGCCGGAGAAATTTGATCAAATCAGCCGAGAAGTTCCGGTAATTAGTGCGATTTATCCCAATCACCCTTCCTACACAATGGAAGAATTCGAGCAGGCGGGAGGAATCTGTGCTGTTGTGAAAGAACTTCTGAAGGCGGAGAAGATACACGGAGAGGTTGAAGGAATGTTCGGCTCCATAAAAGAGAAGGCAGAAAAGGGAGAAAACAGAAACACAGATGTGATTCACAGTGTAGCAGTTCCGATTCACGAACATGGGGGCTTGGCGGTTCTGCATGGAAATATTGGAACGGACAGTGCTATTGTGAAATTCAGTGCAGTGGAACCGGAAGCTTGGACATTCGCTGGTCCGGCACGCTGCTATGACTCTCAGGATGAGGCCTGGCAGGCAATGATTCGAGATGAAATTCAGCCAGGCGATGTGGTTGTAATCCGTTATGAGGGTCCAAAAGGCAGTCCGGGAATGCCGCATATGGAAACCTTTATGGCGGCTGTACTTGGAAAGGGGATGGGAACAAAAGTTGCTCTGGTTTCAGATGGGCGTTTCTCCGGAGCGACCGGCGGCTTAGCGATTGGACATGTAAGTCCGGAAGCTTATGAAGGCGGGCCGATTGCGTTGATTCAGGATGGGGATATGATTCGAATCGATATCGAGAACCGAACTCTTTATGCGGAAGTGACGGAAGAAGAATTTCAGGAAAGAAGAAAGAAATGGAGTTTAGTCCAAAAACCTGCTTCGGGATGGTTAGATCTTTATAGGAAAACCTGTACATCGGCTCACAGAGGGGCTTGTATGTTTTGGAAATAAGGAAAAATTACAGTATGCCGTGTGGTTTCTATCATTAAAAAGCCATACGGCATTTAACTTATTTAAAGTTTGTGTAAAATGGAGAATTTAGAATGGATGATCAGAAATTAAAAAAAGAATTTTCCTGCCGCCGCTTCACCACCCTCATCATCGGCACCGGCGCCGCCGGCTACAATGCCGCGGATGAGCTATGGTCCCTGGGGCAGAGGGATATTGCCATTGTCACAGACCACAAAAATGCCGGAACCTCCCGCAATACCGGTTCCGACAAACAGACCTACTACAAGCTGACCCTGGCGGGAGGAGAGCCGGACAGCGTGATGGAGATGGCGAAAACGCTGTATGAAGGGCAGTGCGTGGATGGGGATCAGGCGTTGTGCGAAGCGGCCCTGTCCGCTCCCTGTTTCTTAAAGCTGGTGAACCTGGGGGTGCCATTTCCCAGAAACCGCTGGGGAGAGTACGTAGGATACAAAACGGACCACGACCCCCGCAGACGGGCGACCAGCACAGGCCCTTACACCTCCAAGCTGATGACGGAATGCCTGGAGCGGTCAGTGGAGGAAAAAGGAATCCCCATTTTTGACAAGATGCAGGTAATCCGCATTCTCTCTGACCAGAAACAGGTATATGGTCTGCTATGTTTGGATTTGTCTTTTGAGGGGGGAGAGGAGGAAACGCCCTTTGTCCTGTTTGAGTGCAGCCATGTAATCTATGCGGTGGGCGGTCCGGCGGGAATGTACCACGACAGTGTGTATCCTCATGGACACTATGGAGCCAGCGGTCTGGCTTTTGAGGCGGGAGTGAAGGGAAAAAACCTGACGGAGTGGCAGTTTGGCCTATCTTCCTTAAAACCCAGATGGAACGTATCCGGTACTTATATGCAGGTTCTGCCCAGGTTCATTTCCACGGATGAAGAGGGGAAGGACGAGAAGGAGTTTTTGGCGGATTACCTGAAAGACCCTTATGAGATGCTAAGCCTGGTATTCTTAAAGGGCTACCAGTGGCCATTTGACGTTAGAAAGCTGAAAGGGGGAAGCTCTCTCATTGACGTCTGCGTCTATCTGGAACAGAACCGCGGGCGCAGAATTTTCCTGGATTATCGCAAAAATCCTCTGAAAAAAGATATTGCTTTTGACCGTCTGATTCCGGAGGCCTTCTCCTATTTAAGCCAGGCAGGAGCCTGCTTTGGAACGCCGATTGACCGCCTGCGTCATATGAATCCCATGGCGGTGGAATTCTACAAGAGTAGAGGCGTAGACCTGGAGAAGGAGCCCCTGGAGATAGCGCTATGTGCTCAGCACAACAACGGAGGATTGTCTACGGATGCCTGGTGGCAGACCAACCTGAAGGGATTTTTCGCCGCAGGGGAGGTCAGCGGGACCCATGGAGTTTACCGCCCGGGAGGCAGCGCCTTAAATGCAGGACAGGTGGGTTCCCTGCGGGCGGCTCAGTACATTGCGGCCCGGGGAAAGGAGACAATCTGCTCCCACGAGATATTTGAGGTGTTGGCAAAAGAAGCGATAGAGGAGGCCGGAGAGCTGGTAAAAAAGGCCGTGGAGAGAGGTTTCAAAAACTGGGGTGAAGACTGTGAGAAGAATCGGGGAAAAAACTGCGTTGAAGGCAGACCAATCCACGCCAGGGACTTGTGGAAGGAGGCATCGAAACGGATGAGCCGCTGCGGAGGTCCCATTCGGAGCAGAGCCCTTTTAAAAGAAGCCTTGGAGGAGAATGAAAAGGACCGGGTGCGTTTAGAGACGACAGTTTTTGTAAAGAATCCAGGCGAACTGTGGATTTTGTTCCGGCTCAGGGATGTGCTCATCAGCCAGAAGGTTTATCTTCAGGCGATGCTGGACTATATGGACCAGGGCGGAAAAAGCAGGGGAAGCGCCTTGTATACGGAAAAGCCGGAGTCAGAGATTACCTTTGACATGTTCCGGGAATTTACCTGTGAAAGGGAAGAAATGGGGGAAACGCCCATACAGGAAATCGTTCTGGAAGGGGAAAAGGCCGTCGCCTTCTGGAGACAGCCCCGCCCAATCCCGCAGGACGATGATTTCTTTGAAAATGTGTGGAGGGGATACCGGGAAAACGGAAATGTCTTTTGAGCCGGTTTCAGAAGCCAATCACATTCCGAGGGCTATTTCACTGGCCACCCACCCCTCAAACTCCTCCCAAATTACATCAAAGGGTGCCGGCCCCATATCCAGAAGAAAGGTATGAAAGCTCAGAGGCGAGTAGGAATCCTTCAGGGATTCTCTTGCCTCTTTTTCCATGTTGGAGATTTCCAGGTAGCCGGTGTAGTATTCCAGATAATTGGCCGGATTTTCCGCGATATCGTAGTAGATGGTGGAAATCACCTCCTCATCGCTGATGGAAAAAAACTGGTTCAGGAAGGAGCCCATCTGCTCCAAATCCCAGCCTTCATAATGGATATTGATATCCAGAAGGGCGTAGAGAGCCAGGGTAAAGGAGCTGTTGTGGGCCAGCAGTTCCCCCAGTCCCGGGGCCAGGCCGTTGTCCAGGCGGTAGGCGTAGTATTCCACATAGGTGGCCCACCCTTCGGTGTAGCTGGAGAAACTTAAAAGCTTTCTTAAATTGCAGGCCCCCGTCTGATTGAAATACTGGGTCTGGTACATATGTCCCGGCCATCCCTCATGGGCCATGGTGGTGTAAAGGTTCCGGCTGCTGCTGGTGCTGCCCGGGTTGATGTAGATGGAATTATCCTGAGGCCGGTTCAAGGGAACGGTCAGGTAGAAGGCCGGGCTTAAGGAAGCTTCCAGGGCCTGGGGCACTTCTTTGACCGTGTAGCTGCACTGGGGAATCTGAGGAAAGTCCGCAGCACACTGCTGTTTTAAATCCTCCAGGATTGCTTCCGGCTCGGTGAGGGAAAAGGCGTAGGAGGAGGCCTCCTGGGCCAGGTCCGGGTCTTTGGTCAAAATCTCCTCCATGGCGGTTAAATCCTGAGTCATCCGAAGGGCGATGGCATCCCGCAGTTCCTCCACCGTACCGTAGGAGGTGTGGGTTCTGGATTTTACCAGGTATTCATAATACTGGCGGCCCTGGGGAAGATAATAAAGGCCCTTGTCATTGCCGCCGGAGCCCTTTAACTGCATAAGACCCTCATATAAATCTTTATAGGCGGGGATGAAATACTGCTTTATGGCCTCCTGGTGCCGGACCATGTAGTCCTGTTTTTTCTCGTCGGTCAAATCAGAAAGCTCATCCAGCCTGGTCCGGAAGGAATCCGTCAAAAAGTTTAGTCCTCCCTCCGCCAGATAAGCCTGACAGGAAGCACCGATGCGGTCGATGGATGCATCGCAGAGTCCCAGACCGGCAGCGCTTTTTTGCTGTTCAAAGGCCAGAAGTTCCCCGAAATACCGGTCCATATCCGCCAAAAGTCCCAGATAATCCTCTACATCCTGACGGTTGTAAAAGGAATACTCGCACAGCAGAATCGGCAGCTGGGCCTGGATGCCGATGGAGGAGGAGAGAGGCTGGTCGTAGAGCTCCAGACCATTGGCCGACAGCTGGGTATTTAAATAGGAATTCAGGATTTTCCAGGTGAGGAGCTGGTCCGGGAGCAGGCTGTCCGGGTCCATTCCCGACAATTCTTGCTTCAGATTCAGCATTTCTCTGAGAGCAGATTGACTTTGGCCGAGGGAAACGCTTCCAAGGGAGGGAGCAGGCCGGGAAATGCCAAGGGACTCCGGGTCCGCCAGGGTATAGTGGAGGGTGATGGTATTTCCGGAAACCTCTGTGAGGAACAGCTCCTCCGTCAGCTGGTCAAATTCTTCCTGCTGCTTTAAAACGGCGGGGTTTTGCTGATTGCTGGGACCGGGGGAGTAGGTGCCATAAAGGACAGAATCCGGTCCCTGGATTTCTTCCCCGCTTTGGAGTTGCCCGTCGGCCAGGCAACCGGCGGCAAAGCAGCCGGCGGCTACGGCCAGGGCAAGGCCAAGGGGGATGAACAGACGAAATGGTGCGGGAAGATGTTTCATAAAACAAGGGCCTCCTTGGGATTAAAAAAACCGGGCAGATGGGTCCTGCCCGGATGTTATTAAAGTATATGGAAGAGAATGGAGGGATATTCCCATAAGCGCGTTGGGAGGCCAGACGGAAGGTAAGGCGGGATGTATTGATTTATGCCCGGAATGTCTGGCTGAGGAGGACGCAGTTCAGGCTGATGTGCAGGGATATCTGGAATACCGCAAAGCAGTTGGGCTAGGAAAGCTAAATTATGAGGAGCAAAAAGAGTATATTGCTCACAGGACGGAGATCTTAGAGAATCATAGAGTGGAAAACGGGATTACAAGACAGGAACTGGCTCAGGCCAGCGATCACTACAAAAGCCTGTCGGATGATGAATGTGAGGATATATTGTGCCGCCTGGCACATTCAATGATTACGTCCACGGTGGGAGCTGCCTATGGGGATGATCTTTTTATTCCTACCGGCTTTGAAAAAATGGCGGTGGCCGCGGAGGACGTATTTGCAGTTGCTCTGGCAACGGATTTCCGCACAGATTCTCTCAGCCATGAGCAGATTCTCTGCGCCCTGTTTACCAATGATCCTTATGTGCCGGTTTTCCCAATGATGTATGAGGCAAAACTGGGATTCTTTGATTTTATGAAAAGTAAGAAGGGACGCGAGGCTCTCAAAATCGTTTTCGAACAGAAATGCCCCAATCTGACCTACCCCGTAGGGGAGCTGAAGGAATTAAAGAAGACAATTAAGAAGGAGCGGACGGTCAACGGCAAGATGGATCCGGATTTTGCATTGGAAAGAATCTCGGATGCCGACCTGAATATGGGAGTGTTCGCGACTAAAAAGCTTCAAAGCAGTCTGACCCCGCAGACGACAGCCATGCTGGATGAGTATGGATATATCCTGGACAATGAGGCGATGCAGATTTTAAAAATGGATAAGATGTTTAACGGGAAGTTCTGGAAAAAGCAGCTGGAACGGATTGCGAAGAAGGTGCAGTCATAAAAGATGTAAATTAGGAGAGAATGCGATACGCTTTAGATGACAAATTTCCATTCTTCCCCCATTCTCTTGACGAATATTCTGGAAACGCTTATACTTAAATCAATTATGTGAATCAGGGCCGAATCCCTTTGTTAAATTTGTTTTTGACAGGCGGAGGCCCGGAAAATGAGGGAAGAAGAACATGTGTCAGAATTGTAAAAAGCCATATTATATCACCACGGCCATTGCCTACGCTTCCGGCAAGCCCCACATTGGAAACACCTATGAAATCGTGCTGGCGGACGCCATTGCCCGCTATAAGAGAGCCCAGGGCAGGGATGTATTTTTCCAGACCGGAACCGATGAGCACGGACAGAAAATCGAGGAGAAGGCCGAGGCTGCTGGCGTAACGCCCCAGGAGTTTGTGGACAAGGCCGCAGCGGAGATTAAGCGGATTTGGGATTTGATGAATACTTCCTACGACAAATTTATCCGCACCACGGATAAGGACCATGAGGCCCAGGTTCAGAAGATTTTCAAGCGCCTCTACGACCAGGGAGACATCTATAAGGGGTATTACGAAGGACTTTACTGCACGCCCTGCGAGTCCTTCTTCACCGAGTCTCAGCTGGTGGACGGCAAGTGCCCCGACTGCGGCCGGGAGGTGAAGCCGGCCAAGGAGGAGGCCTACTTCTTCCGTATGAGCAAATACGCTCCCAGGCTGATTGAGTATATCAACGAACATCCGGAGTTCATCCAGCCGGTTTCCAGAAAGAATGAGATGATGAACAATTTCCTGCTGCCGGGCCTTCAGGATTTGTGCGTATCCAGAACTACTTTTGACTGGGGAATTCCCGTTACCTTTGATCCTAAGCATGTGACTTATGTGTGGCTGGACGCCCTGACCAACTACATTACCGGATTGGGCTACGACTGCGAAGGACAAAGCGCTCCGGCCTTTGAAAAATACTGGCCCGCGGATCTGCATTTAATCGGAAAGGACATTATCCGCTTCCATACCATCTACTGGCCCATTTTCCTGATGGCTCTGGACCTTCCGCTGCCCAAGCAGGTGTTCGGTCATCCCTGGCTTCTTCAGGGGGACGGCAAGATGAGCAAGTCCAAGGGAAATGTGCTTTATGCCGATACCCTGGTGGACTTCTTCGGCGTAGATGCGGTGCGCTACTTTGTGCTTCACGAGATGCCTTTTGAAAACGACGGCGTCATTTCCTGGGAGCTGATGGTGGAGCGGATGAACTCCGACCTGGCCAACATTCTGGGAAATCTGGTAAACCGTACCATTTCCATGAGCAATAAGTATTTCGGCGGCATTGTGGAGGATAAGGGCGTTTCAGAAGCGGTGGACGAGGATTTAAAGAACACCGTTCTGGCCGCGGTGAAGAAGGTGGACTCCAAGATGGAGGAGCTGCGGGTAGCGGACGCCATTACGGAGATTTTCAACATTTTCAGAAGAAGCAACAAATACATCGATGAGACGGCTCCCTGGACCCTGGCCAAGGACGAGGCCAAGAAGGACCGCCTTGCGACGGTGCTCTACAACCTGACCGAGTCCATCGTCATCGGCGCCTCTCTGCTGGAGTCCTTTATGCCTGAAACGTCCGAGCGGATTTTAAAACAGCTGAATGCTGAAAAGCGGGGGCTGGACCAGATGGACGTATTCGGAGGCTATGTTTCCGGAACAAAGGTGACGGAGAAGCCGGAAATCCTCTTTGCCCGTATGGATATCAAAGAGGTGATGGAGAAAGTGGAGGCCATGCACCAGGCGGAGCAGAAGGCTCTCGGAGAAAGCGGACAGGCCGGGGCGCAGGATGAGAAGGCCCCGGGGGATGAGAAGCCGGGAATCGACCTGCCGGCTAAGGACGAGGTGACCTACGACGATTTCGCGAAGCTGCAGTTTCAGGTAGGAGAAATCGTTGCCTGCCAGGCGGTGCCCAAGTCCAAGAAGCTTTTGTGTTCCCAGGTGAGAATCGGAAGCCAGACCCGCCAGATTATCAGCGGAATCAAGGCCCATTATTCACCGGAGGAGATGGTCGGAAAGAAGGTTATGGTAATTACCAACTTAAAACCGGCCAAGCTGGCAGGGATGGTATCAGAGGGAATGCTCCTGTGCGCGGAGGACGAGGAAGGAAATCTGTCTCTGATGACGCCGGAGAAGGATATGCCTTCCGGAGCGGAGATTTGCTGATCGATTATAGTGAATTGAGAAGTAAAATACGCGGTTAAACGGCCCCTTCAAGGGGCCGTTAAGTTATAACAAGATTTCAACCACCTCTTTTAATGTCTCGGTTCCCCCCACATTACCTGGAAAAATAATATAGGGAATCTGTGGAAAACGGCTCTCTTTTCCAGTTCTCCACACAGGAACTCCCGGTTTTATTTGTCCTAATACATCAGCTCTTCTTACCTTTAGTGCCTTTGTTCCCACATCACTGGAAGTAATCCCGCCCTTAGCTATTACAAAAGACGGTGTTATAGAAAGTTTTCCAATCAATGCCTGAACGCCGTCTGAAATTTTAACAGAGCGAATAAGGGACTCCTCTTTTGTTTCATTTTTCACGGTAAGAAGTTTACGATCCGTATAGCATACAGCGGTTTTTCCCTGCCGCATTACATCTTCGCTTTCGTGTATTACTCTCTGTATTTCTCTGGAAAAAATATGGTCTCCCGCGCTAACTAAATGCGAGTGGAACGGAATCCCTACCACGCATTCAAGGGTAAGAAGCTCTTTCAGTTGTGCAGTAGTTTTTTTGGTATGGCTTCCGACCACAACGATCCCTCCTGTATTTGATTTTTTATGCAACAACTGATTTTTAGTTAAAAGAGGAATATCGGAAACTCCGCCCATTACCTTGACAAAACTGGCAGCGGTTCGGAACATAAAGAGTTTTCCTCTCTTCATTGCGCGATATAAAGCGATGCAAAAAACTTTGAGATCGCAGTATTCAAAAGCATTAACAATTATTTTATTAAAATTTGTTACATTTATTAGTTGTTCGGTAATTGTGTTCAGATCGATATTGCGAAGAGAATTCAAGGAAATGGAAATTACCTGATCTTTAGGATATATTCCATCTGTCTTTTCTTCCACATATTCCTTTAGATTGGAAGAGTGGTAGCCAAATGTCTGGTCTTTGGCAAATTCTGTTTCTCCTACAGGTATCAGCTGCTGACCATCTAAAATATAGTGGACATCATCAATGGTGAAGCGTCCACCTTCTTGAAAAAAGGGACATATAATTTCACCGTCAATTTCAGGGTATCCTTCTGCTTCCAGAGTATCCTTTAGTATCTGTGTCTCGGTAGGATAATGTCCGCGAAGAGTGGAGTCGCTTCGGCTTATTACCAAGCAGGGAATTTCCATAGCTTTAGATAACTCTGCTATATTTTTCCCAATAGTTTGATGAACATGGATCGTTTGATCTTTCGTGAGCCCGCGAGAATTGGTGAGGATATAAAATAGTTTATTTTTCTCCATCATCCCTTCCCGAATACTTTCTTTACTCCAATCGGTATAGACAGAAACATCATGTACCGTCTGGACTCCTGTAGGATCGTCATCCAATACGATAATTTTTACGGAGTTGATCTCTATTTCTCTTTGAAGAAGCTGGTCAAGTTTTTTTTCGTCTACAGAAGGATAGTTTTGAAAAATTCGAATATTCATTGCCTTTTCTTTCATTTTTCGCCTCCGGCCATGACACATGCCATTTGATAAGCATTCTCCAAAGACTGAGTATTGGCGATCCCTTTCCATGCAATATCATGAGCAGTTCCATGCGCACATGTAACTGCTGGTAGTCTCAATCCCCCACCAATAGTTATGCCCTGTCCAAATCCTTTTAACTTTAAAGCGATCTGTCCCTGGTCGTGATACATAGTTACAATTCCATTGAATTTTCCATCAAAAGCCTGCTGAAATAAGGTGTCTGCGGGATAAGGACCAGAAACACAGATACCCTGATTCTTTTCCTTCTGGACGGCCGGACCGATTATCCGAATCTCTTCATCTCCACACAGTCCGCCTTCACCACCGTGGGGATTTAGTGCACATACTCCGATGAGAGGACTCTTATATCCTGCACGTTTTAGTGTGCAGTCAGCCAATCGAATAGATTCTGAAATAGACTCAATGGATAGATGATCGCTGATTTCGCGAAGAGGAATATGGCTTGTGACTCTTGTAGTCCAGACCTGTTCCAGCATATTGATTTCTCCAAATCCATTTTTCTGATTGAGATATAAGGCAAATAATTCGGTTTCACTGGCAACCGGGTTATGAGCCAGCTTCATAGCGGCTTTATTTAAGGGAGCGTAGCAGACACCCTGGATTTTTCCCTGTAGATATAGATTAACGGCGTATTGTATCATATCGATACACGCTTTGCCGCAAATAGGGCATACTTTACAAAAGGTGATTTTTTCTGGGGGTTGCTCTCCTGCCTGGAGCAGCGGGATTCCATGTTCCCAATCGATCTGCTCTGGAGATTCATATAAATGCCATGATACGTCTAGATTAAATCGATTTAAGGTATATTCCCAAAGTTTGGGATCGCCTAATATGACGGGACGTCCATATTGTTCTAGAACCCCTTTTTTTGCCAGTTTTGCAACGATTTCAGGACCAACTCCGCTTCCATCGCCCAGAATAATTCCTATGACCGGATAGCTTCTTTTTTCTTGAGTAACCATATCTTTCCTCCTTTAAGCGAAAGGAGCGTTATTTGAAACGCTCCTTTATTGAAATCAGACTTATGTGCTTTATTGTTCATTTAAGACTTCCGTCATTCGGCTCTTACAATTAGCGACTACATCCTCCGCAGTTGCCGAACCATTAACAACCATTGGATCCATTTCTTCACCAAATATCTGGTTGATCTGCTGGAATACAGCTGAAGATTCATCTGCGGCCAGTTTCGGATCAATTGTTCCTACGATTTCGCTGAATACCCGCATTTCATCGCTAAAGTTTGTATAGTTCATTTCTCCTTCCAGAAGGCTTGTGCGTACAGGGATAAAGCTTCCTGTCTCACAGAATTTCTTCATATTTTCTGCATTAGTAATGTAGTCGATGACAATTGCTGCCGCTTTAGGATATTTTGTCTCTTTATAGGCAAACAGCGCATTTCCACCCATGTCAGAACCAGTTTTTCCATTGCGCACAGGCATATAGGTTACGCCCCAGTTACCGGGTATGTTCTCTTCCATGTAGGAGCAATGCCAGCTTCCGGAGAAAGTAAAAGCAGTCTGTTCTGCTACGAACAGGGAGTTCGTGGTATGCGCGCCGGTGAAACCTGTGTTAGCTACAAGATCTTCTTTTCTTAGATTCTCATAGAATTGAATTGCCTCCAAGGCTTCTGGGGAATCAATAGTAACTTCCGTCTGATCTTCACTTAATACAGATCCTCCATTCATATACACAAAAGGCAGATACCGATAACCACTACCGTTTTCCCAAATACCGCCAAAGGCATACGGCAAGTTATATTTTTCCTTTAGTGTACGAGAGATATCCATCAGCTCTTCCCAGCTCCAGCCGTCTTCTACACTGGTAGGAATCCGGATTCCTGCTTCTTCAAACATTCTCTTGTTGTAAAAAAGAGCGATAGTATCTGTGTGATGAGGCATTGCTACCAGCTTGCCATTATACATTCCAGACTGAAGGAAGGCAGGTGAAACATCATCCAGATTTTCCTGAGTAAAATATGGAGTAAGGTCCAGCATTACATCAGCAGATTTAAATTTACCAATTTTCTGATAACTGTAACGAATTACATCAGGCCAGTCATTTCCGGCAATTCTAGTATCCATCATATCCCAATAATCCGAGGAGGGATAGGTTTGCGTAACAATGGTAATTTCTGGATGGTCAGCTTTCAGATTAGCCAAGGCCTCATCCCAAGCTTCCTTATCGGCTGTTGAACCCTCCCAATAGGCAATCTCAATTTCTGCCCCTTCTTCTGCTGTCAATCCGTTTGCCAGAGAACCGGCTTCAGCTGCTTCTGTTGCTTCAGCTTCGGTCTCATTTTGGCCAGTACTGCTTCCTCCGCCTTGGCAGGCCGTTAAACCACTAATCATTCCGGCTGCCAATACTGCTGCTAACACCCTTTGCATTGTCTTTTTTTTCATCATACACTCTCCTTTACATATTTATTTCTATCCTTTGATTCCACTGGATGCCATTCCCTGAACGAATTCTTTTTGGAAGATTAAGAAGACAATCAGTACCGGCAAGATGGAAATTAAGGAAGCGCACATCATATCGTTCCAGTTTACGTACTGGGCTCCATTTAAGTTGGACAGCCCTAGCTGTACGGTATAGTACTTGTCATTGGAAATCATAATCAAAGGCCACTGAAGATCATTCCATCGCCACATAACTGTGAAAATAACCAAGACGCTGATTAAAGGTTTTACATTAGGAATGATGATTTTGCGGAAAATAGTAAACTCTGTTGCTCCGTCAATCCTGCCTGCCTCCAGCAGCTCATCGGGAATATCACTGATAAACTGTCTGGACATAAATAGACCAAAGGCTTCTGCACAAGGAGGAATAATAATGCCCCATAAAGTATTTCTAATTCCAAGTTTTGATGCAATGATAAAGTTGGGAATCATTGTAACCTGAAGCGGAATCATCAATGTGCTCAATACCATTAAAAAAAGTACTTCTTTAAATTTAAAATTATATTTGGCAAATGCAAAACCAGCCAGTAGGTTAATACTGATGGTGATGGTCGTGGACACAACCGTTACAATAAAACTGTTTTTAAAGTATGTACTAAAGTTTGACCGCTGAAGTGCGGTAATAAAATTACCCCATATAAACTCTCCGGGCCACAGTTTTGGTGGATAAGCTAAAATTTCATCAACAGGTTTTACCGCCGTTACTAACATCCAATAAAATGGGAATAGAGCAATCAGCGCAGCAGCAAGGATCACGAGAAAAATTACGGCTCTCATAGCTAAAAATTTACGCTGGTTCATTCCCATACGGTCTGAACTGCTCATGGATTAATCCTCCTTTTCTGTTCGAATTCGAAGTGCAGTCATTATTACCATAAATACGAACAGCACCACACCAGCCGCAGCCGCACGTCCATAATAATTTTTGTTAAATGCTTGGTCATAAACATACATTACTATGGTTCTTGTTGCATTTAGCGGTCCGCCTTGAGTCATGGTATAAATTAAGTCGAAGGAACGAAAACTGTTGATCATACATGTAATCATAACAAATACATGGGTTTTTCTCAGAAGCGGAAGTGTTACATAACGGAATTTCTGCCAAGTGCTGGCCCCGTCAATGGTGGCAGCTTCCATCAGATCTGTTGGAACTCCTTGGAGTCCTGCCAGGTAAATAACCATATTGTAGCCAGTTTTTTGCCATAAGGTTGCCACAATTACCATGATCATGGCAAACCGAGGATCATTGGACCAATTAATTCCTTCCCCGCCTAAAAGTTCAATGATATAATTAATCAATCCCAGCTGGTCCTGGAAAATCCAAATAAAAACAGTACCGACTACTACAGTGGATACAACTGCAGGAGCATAAATTGCCGAACGGAAAAATCCTCTTAAGGGAATTTTGTGATTTAGCAAAACCGCAAAAAACAGGGACAGCACCATTAACAGGGGAACAGTAACCAGTGTGTAATAAAATGTATTAAAGATTGACCGGAGGAAAACGGAATCTTTAAAAATATACAAATAGTTATCTAGACACAATCATTCATGATATTACCGATATGCGGCTCGAGTTATACAGTTAATCCGCCGTATGTAAATTGCCCAGAAATGGCTTAAAATCTAGGAATTCCCGCATTTTTGCTTGCTTTTTTTATCGTTTTATGGTATTATTTTCTTATGTATATTACCGATATGAAAGGAGGAGTGATACCATGGCTGCAAGCAAAATACCTGAGGAAATCAAAAAACACAGACCAGGTCCCTGCACCGAGGTGAAGCTCATAAATGGTCATTACTATGTTTACATGTACCAATCCGTGCAGCTTCCCAGCGGAAAG
>OLVT01000438.1_pt1 | contig 45768 bp, 34 predicted proteins | sample 1673241 | NCBI WGS metagenome assembly OLVT01 (sample SAMEA3178936, study PRJEB25190) | human gut metagenome | biome: human gut; feature: human-associated habitat; material: faeces | place: Austria | collected 2013
GCCAGTTAATCTGGCTATCCTCCGGTTTTTTCGAAACCGGCAAACTCTTGTCATTTTATATTAGCTGCGGTTGTTTTTTCGCTTTGCGAAAACCGCTCGCTTTTCACCATTTTGCATTCTCTAACGCTTTGCAGCATTAGGTCAAATGCTTCATAACCGGTTCAAAGCTCACTAACCGAATTGACTATGGGTTGTAAGTTTCATTCACTATTCTATTTTCAAAGTTCACAGCGCATTTCACAGCGCAGGATTTATTCTAGCAAAGGTTATCCATATTGTCAATACCTTTTTTCATTTTTTTCAGACTTTTTTTCTCTTTTTCCAAAAACCCTGATTTTATCAGCTTTCTTCCAGCACTACTTTCCGGAATACTTCGCCGATATTTTCCGCAATGACCAGATCCGCTTTTTTGTCCATGCTGGTGGCAGACTTATTGATGAGTACAAGATACTTGCCCCGGAAGTAATGAAGAAGCCCTGCCGCAGGATATACATTCAGGCTGGTACCACCCACAATAAGCATCTGGGCATGAGAAATATCATGAACTGCTTCTTCAATGGTATGTTCATCCAAACCTTCTTCATAAAGCACCACATCAGGACGGACGATGCCGCCGCATTTATCACAACGGGTAATGCCTTCGTCTTTTGTCACATAATCCAAATCGAATTCCTTACCGCATTTCAGGCAGTAATTCCGATACAGTGTACCATGGAGCTCCAGCACCCGTTTACTGCCGCCTTTTTGGTGCAGATCGTCGATATTCTGTGTAATGACGGATTTCAGTTTGCCCATTTCCTCCAGTTTTGCCAATGCCTTATGGCAGTCATTTGGTTTTGCATCGGGATAGAGCAGATTCTTTTTATAATATTGAAAGAAAATATCGGGATGTGCCTCAAAAAAAGAATGGCTCAATATGATTTCCGGACGATAGCCATATTCACTGATGGCTGTAAAAATCCCTTTTTCCCCACGGAAGTCCGGGATGCCACTTTCCGTAGACACGCCAGCACCACCAAAAAATACAATATTGTCACACTCTGCAATCCAATCTTTCAATTTCTGCAGTTTTTCATCCATGAAAAGTCCCCCTTTCGGTTCTTTGTCTATGCCCCTATTATACGCTTTTTCTCTTTCCCCTTCAATGAAAACAAAAAAGGCAGCGTATTAGAAGAAAACAAAGAAAGCTGAAATCCTTATAAAAGATTCCAGCTTGCTTATTTTTATAAGATTTTATTTGATATGTTTTCTAAAGAGAAATTTGCTTTTCTCTCCGCCTTTTTTCTTATTCCGTTTCTGTATTTTCTTCTTTTTTCGGTTTCACAAGGACTGTGGTGCCCAAAATCCGGTGATTATCCACATTATGCACCTGAATCTGCATTTCTTCCGTATCCACCAAAAAGGATGTGCCGTCATCAGGCACATGACCCAGCACGCCGCAGATATAACCGCCAAAAGTTTCATATTCTTCCACTGGCAGTGTCACATCCAAAGCCTCTGCCACTTCTTCCAGATCCGCGCTGCCGGCAACTTTCCATTCCATATCGCCAGTACGGACAATTTCCGCTTCTTCCACTTCTTCTTCCTCTTCGTAGAAGTCGCCCACCAGAAGCTGCATAATATCCCGCAGGGTGATAATACCGCTCAAACCGCCGTATTCATCCAGCAGAATGGCAAAGTATTTTCTTTCCCGTTTCATATTGGTCAGCAGCACGTCTGCTTTCACTGTTTCTGGCACAAAATAAGGTTTGTCTACGGCATTTGCCATGACGCTTTCCCGGCTTCTGTCTGCCAGACGGAAAAAATCTTTGGTATCCAGCACACCGATGATGTCGTCATCGTCCTCCCCGCTGATGGGGTAATAGGTAAAGCGGCTGTTCTGAATGGTTTCTTCCCAGACTGTCATATCGTCGTCCAGATCCAGCATCACCACATCCACACGATGGGTGCATACTTCTTCCACAGATGTATCATCAAACGCAAATACGTTCTGAATCATTTCCACTTCTTCTTCATCAAAAGTACCTTTTTCATTGCCTGCTTCCAGCATCATGCGAATTTCTTCCTCGGAAACTTCTTCGCCGTTATCGTTAGGGTCAATGCCCACCAAGCGCAAAATGCCGTTTGTGGAAACAGTCAGCAGCCATACCAAAGGGGCGGAAATTTTATAAACCGCCGCCAGCAGACCGGAAAGCCCTAATGCCAAAGATTCGGACTTTTTCATGGCCACACGTTTTGGCACCAGTTCCCCGAATACCAGGTTAAAGTAAGCCAAAACAACAGTGATTACCAACAGACACACAGATTTCAGCACATTTTCTGGAATCCCGATGCCTGTGGCTGCCAGAGCCGCCGCCAGAGGACCTGCAAAGCTTTCTGCCGCAAACGCACTGGAGAGCATCCCCGCCAGAGTGATGGCTACCTGAATGGTAGCAAGGAATCTTGCAGGCTGTTCCGTCAGGTTTACCAGACGTCCTGCCCGTTTATCTCCATCCTGTGCCATTTTCTTCAACTTCGTTTCATTTGTGGAAATGACCGCGATTTCCGCACTTGCAAATATGGCGTTCAACGCAATCAACACTACTTGTAATACTAAAGGTTCCCAACTCATAGTTCTCATTCCTCCGTTTTGATTCTTCCAAAAATTATCATGTTCTATACATTCTTACAAACACAAAAAGGCATACTCTACCCCTTCCGATTCCGGGCAGACTACACCTTACTCTCTTTTTCTGACATCAAAACGCTTTGGAATTGTTAAGTTGGCGTCCGTATCGCTGTCCGCGTCCATTCTTTTTGTCACACTCCTTTCAAATTAGAACATATCATCTCATATTTCCTTTTGCCTGTCAATTAATGAACCGTTAAGAAATCAGGCGCAAAAAAAACAGGAAAGCCTGCCTTCTCCCGTAGGAAAATACACTGCTTTCCTGTCTGTTTTATCTTATGCCTTCAACCAGCCGTTTTTCTGCAAAAATTCACGGATTTTTTCCATAGCTGTCTGCAGCTGTTCCATGCTGTAAGCATAAGAAATACGCACGTGTCCTTCGCCGCTTTCGCCGAAAGCATCCCCGGGCACCACTACCACGCTGGCTTCATGAAGCAGACGTTCACAGAACTCCTGAGAAGTCAAGCCTGTCACGGCAATGGAAGGGAACACATAGAATGCCCCTCTGGGTTCAAAGCATGTCAGTCCCATATCATTGAGGGCTTTCACCAGATACTGCCGTCTTTCGTCATAAGCCTCACGCATAGCCCCTACATCGCTGTCGCAAAGATCATCATCCCGCAGGGCTTCAATGGCGCCATACTGGCTCATGGTTGGGGTACACATGATGATATAAGCATGTACCTTATTGATGACTTTCATCAGTTCCTTCGGACCAGCCGCGTAGCCCAGACGCCAACCCGTCATGGAGAAAGATTTCGCAAAGCCGTTGAGTACCACTGTCCGCTCTTTCATGCCTTCCACAGAAGCAATAGAAACATGGTTTTTGCCGCCGTAAGTCAGTTCCGCGTAAATTTCATCGGAAATCACCAGCAAGTCGTGTTTGATGCAAACAGGGGCAATCCGTTTCAGATCTTCCCGTTCCATGATGGCACCGGTGGGGTTATTGGGATAAGGCAGAATCAGCGCCTTTGTTTTGGGTGTGATGGCTGCTTCCAGTTCTTCCGGCATGAGTTTGAAGTCATTTTCCGCTTTTGTAGTCACCACCACAGGCACCCCATGCTGTAACTGGATAGCAGGTTTATATGCCACATAGGAAGGTTCCACCACAAGCACTTCGTCTCCCGGTTCCAGAATGGTACGCAGTGTCACGTCAATGGCTTCGGATGCGCCGATGGTGCAAAGAATCTGGTCTGTGTCATAATCCAGATCAAAGCGGCGTTTCAGATAATGGGCAATTTCCTCCCGCAGTTTGGGCATGCCCCAGTTGGAGGAATATCTTGTTTTGCCTTCTGCCAGAGAATCCATGGCAGCTTTCCGCACACGTTCCGGCGTTTTGAAATCCGGTTCCCCAACGCCAAGGGAAATGACGTTGTCCATGGTAGCTACAATATCAAAAAATTTCCGAATGCCGGAAGGCGGCAGAACCGCCACATGTTTTGCTGTAAAATCTCTCATTTCTACACCTTCTCTTTCGTGATTATAATTTCACCTGATACAGAGCGTCGCTTTTAGGCTGTTCCAGCACGCGTTCTTTGCCCTGTTCCAAAATGGTCTTTCCGCTTTCTGTAATGCGCCCAATGACAGCCGCTTCAATGCCTGCTTCTTCCAGTTTTTTCACCAACTCCGCTCCGTCAAAGGCGGAAATAATCATGGTGCCGCTGGAAATCAGGAGCAACGGTTCAATGCCTGCTTCTTTGCAGACAGCCTTTGTCACTTCTTTGATGGGAATGTTGTCCGCAAAGACCTGTACGCCTTTTCCAGAACATTCCGCCAATTCCCAGACTGCTCCCAAAATGCCGCCTTCTGTGGCATCATGCATTGCTGTTGCGCCGTGTTCCATAGCAATGCGGCTTTCGGTACCTACGGACAGATAGCCTTTCATGTCTTTGGCTTCTTCCAGCAGTTCTTTGTCAATGCGCTGTGCCAGCACATCTTCATGTTCATGGGCAATGATGGCAGTACCTTCCAGACCAGCCCATTTTGTCATAATGACATCCTGTCCCACTTCTGCGCCGCCAGTGCAAACCATTTTCCGGTTTCTGGTCTTGCCAATAACTGTAGCGGAAATGACGGGTTTTGTGACAGCATCTGTCACTTCCGTATGACCGCCCAGCACTTCAATGCCCAGTTCCGCCGCTGCTTTCAGTGTTCCGTGCATGAGTTCTTCCAGCATAGCCTCATCGCTTTGAGGCGGCAGAAGCACTGTCATTAAAATCCCCACAGGCTCTGCCCCTGCGGAAAATACGTCATTACAGTTGATATGTACCGCCAGATAGCCGGTATCCTTTGTTGCGCCAGTAATGGGATCTGTGGAGAACACACACAATTCCTCTTTGGGGTCCATGGCAGAACAGTCTTCCCCTGTTTTGGGACGCACCACAATATCATCCCGATGGACTTTGCTGTGTGTCACCGGGTCTAAAACAATCCGCTCCAGTATTTGCGGCGGAATCTTACCAATTTCAAACATACTATCAAATCTCCTTTTTCGGTCAGAAGCACCTTTGTGCAAAAAAAGAAACCGCACCTCATTGCTCTGTTTCTTTTCCCTGTGTACTATTTTACCACAGTCTGCACTACAGGAACAGAAATTTTTCTGAAACACAAAAAAGGTGTCTGCAATGTCTGCAAACACCTTTCTTTCTTATTGAATGCCAAAGCCCGGCTGTTCTGTAGATGCCGTATCCGCTGTGGTTTCTTCTTTCTTTTCTTCTGCTTTCTTGGTACCTACGGTCACCTGATCCGCTGTGGCACGGTAAGAAGAAGAACTGAACCATTCCCGGCTTACCTGTTTGCCGTTTTCGTAAACGATCTTATAAACGCTTACTTTTGCGCCGGTTTTGCCGGTGGAAGTTACTTTCCGTTCGCCTTCGGGCATATCAGGGTCTTCTGTCACCACTTCTGCCGGTTTTGGTATGGTTTCCTCGTAAACGGTTTCGTATTCCACACGATGACTGCTGCTGTGGACTTCATGACCATAAATATTCATGACCAGATTGCCGCCGCTGGCATAAGCTTCAATCAATACAGGATATTCTGTATTATTCTTGAACTTCAGGTCTTTATAATTGCCTGCAACCGCCGCATCTCTGCCCAAAGGCACATAGCCTACGGTCATGGAATGGGGATGGCGTTCCACAATCTCCAGTTCCGCATCAATGACTGCGTTATACAGTGTTGTGGTTACCTGACATACACCGCCGGCAACGTCTTTTTCCACTTTGCCGTTGTTGTATACAGCAGCGTCTTTGTAGCCGCCTTCATAGGTCTGAGGACCCAGTTCCACATTGGCAGAGAATGTTTCTCCCGGTGCCAATACAGTGCCATTAATGTAGTTACATCCCACTTCCAGATTGGTATTTCTATTTTTGTCACTCATGGTATACGTAGTCTTGAAAGAACCGATAAGGTCTGTAACATGGCTGTTTGCCTCTGCTGTGATCTTGGGTTCTTCCACTTCCGCCTCAATTTTGGCAGTGCCACTCATACGGGTATCCAAAACAGCTGCCGCATTGGCTTCTGTTTTTTCCTGATCCATGATACGACCGGTTTCTTCCGGTGTCACCACAAATTTCCCGTTTTTCCGGCTGACGGTACTATCTACGGCATGGCGATCGAATTCTTCAGCGATCTCTGTCAGTTTCGCTTTCATTTTTTCTGTGTCATAAGAATATTCCAAAGGAATGTCAATGCCTTCTTTCAGCAGCTGCGCCCCAACCTGAAAACGTTCTTTGTCCGTGCCTTCTCTGCCGGTATTGTACGCCTGTTCCACAGCTTCTTCCAGATGGTAGCCAGCGCCAAGGTCTGTGAAAGGCACTTCCCATTTTGTTTCCTCATCAAACTGGAATGTGAGCACCTGTCCATTGACTTCTGTCACATACTTTTCTTCCAGTGTTGCCAGTGCTTCTTCCTTCGTCATGCCTTCCAGAGAAATGCCGTCTACGGTGACACCCTGATAAATGCCTTCCGCAGAAAGGAGTTTCAGCACCTGATGTCTGTGATAGAAATAATATCCCAGCACACCTGCCAGAACCACCAGAACAACCACCAATGCCCCGATCATGATTTTCTTTTTATGTGCCTCATGGCGGGCTTCCCGCCTGTGGCTTCTTACACCCTTTTGTTGCAAATAAACCCCCAACTTTCTATAACAGTTGTTTTCGCTTTTCCGCAATGGCAGAAAAACGGCTTCGCCCATACAAGTGTATTGGATTCAGACATACATTATACCAAAAACCAATACTTCTTCTATCATAGCGAAGCCGTATGAAAAAAACAATATCAATTATAATAAATTTCCTTACATTTTTATTACATAATTGGTTCACAAACCTACTTTCCGCGGCGTTTTTTGGCATCCAGAAGCCGTTGTGTTGTATTTTTATGCTCTTCTGGCGTATCCGCCGGTTTTTCCGCAGGCATTGTTTTCTGCTCCTTCTTCTGAGGCGGCTGTTCTTTTTCCGCCTGTTTTGCTGGAGCTTTCACAGGTTTTTCTGCTTTTTTCGCCTGTTTTCTGTCTTTCCGCACTGCAAGGGCTCCTTCTGCCCTCTGCAATACTGTCGGGAATCTCCGCAGGAAAATATCCAGCAGGAGCAGGAATACGCCCAGTATCAGCAAAGGATTCTGCATGGACTGATGTTTCACAGACTGTGCCGCATCTGCCGCAAAAACCTCGCTGCCGCTGGTCAGCACTCTGCCGCCGGTGCTTTCGGCAATCTGCTGAAGGAGCTGGTTGCCGTTTTCTCTGGTTGTCATGTCATATTCTTTGGGATAGGACAGATAAAAACCTGTATTAGAATTGGTGGTGGTCCCATCTTTTTTTGCCACCTGCACCGCCGCCAGATAAGCCCCTTCTTTTGCCGAAGAAAAGACACCTTCATAAATCCCCGGAGCCGTGGACTGCATCTGTACTGTTTCTGTTTCGTTGTCAGAAGAAACCACCGTCACCTGTACTTGTGATACATCCTCGGAAAAAGGCATAGTCAGCCGCAGAACGCTGTCGTCCTCACCTGCTTCTGCCGTCAGGGTCATATCCGTCATGGCATTATTTTTCATCATCCAGGAAACCGCATTGCGAAGGATTTTCACACCACTGTCTGATGCCAGCCATTTTTCCGTCCATTGTCCATGCACGTCAGACGTCCACGCTACCGTTCTGCCCAGACCATACTGCCATGTTGCCAGAATAGGTTCTTCCTTGTCGCTGATGAGGACTTTGTCGGCTCTGGCTTTTGCCGTGGTGCTGATATAGCCGTCCAGTTCCGTCACAGCGTCAATGCCCGACAAAATGGCGGAAGCGTCCTGCTGTTCAGGGTAAAAAGTCCGGTTATTGATGAATTCTTTCCCTGCCAAAATGGTTTCCTTTGCGAAAATTTCCGGCAAGTCCGTAAATTCATCCGTAAAATAATACCGCCCATTGCCGTTTTCCGCCAAACGCTGTAATAATTGCGTATCTGCGCTGCCCCCTACGGCTACTGTCGAAAGAGTAATGTTCCGCTGACGCATTTCTGTCAGAACACTGTCATAGCCGGACTGTTCCGCCTGACCGTCTGTCAAAAGGAGGATATGCTTCTGTTTGGTATTTTCTTCCTTCATGGCATCCACTGCCATTTTCAGGGCAGGCAATATGCTGGTACCGCCGTCCGCCTGAATACTGCCGATGGCATTCGTCAGAGCGTCTTTGTTTTCTGTGACATTGCAAGGTTCCATCACCCATTCGGGAAAAGAGTCAAAAGCCACCACGCCTACCCTGTCACCCTGCTGGAAATGATCCAGACTGCGGATAGCTGCTTCTTTTGCCATGTCAATACGAGAAACACCATAATTACCGTCCATCATACTGCCGGAACAGTCAATGACCATAATCATAGTCAAATCAGAATTCTGCCCTTCTGTTTTCAAATCCATATCCACAGGGAGCATTTCCTCCAGCGGGGTATTCTGATAACCGCCCAGCGCAAAAGCATTTTCGCCGCCGCTGACCAGCAGACCGCCGCCGGTGGTGCGGACATAAGTTTCCAGTGCAGTCAAAAATCCATCCGGCAGATTTTCCGCCGATACATCGGCAAGGATGACGCCGTCATAGGCTCCCAGCTGCTCCATGGCAGTGGGTGCGCTGCCTGCTGTCACTTTCTGGACAGCCACCTGACCGGACAGCATGCTTTCCCATTCCCTGCCGCTGTCCTCCTGCTCCACAATGAGGATTCTGGGAATATCTTCTATATAAGTATAGGCATAAACCCGGTTGTTTTCTGCCATAGTGTCCTGCGCCGGAACAATTTCCGCCCGATAGGTCACACCGCCGCCAGTGGTGGTGATATCGGAAAATACCATGCGGGTTTCCCCTTTATGGATTTCCGCAGATTCATCGGCAATGAGGGTATTACCTTTGTAAAGCCGCACCTGTGCCGTGGTGTCAATGTTTGCGTCAATCTGCAATGCCAGTTCATAGCGGCTGTTGATGTTGATGACTTCCGCCAATTCAAGCTTCGTCAGCTGCACTTCCGGCTGTTCTTCGGACACCAGAGGATATACATCCACGGTAATGCCCTGTGCCGCCAATGCCCTTGCCTGCTGCAAAGCATTTCCTTCCGTTTCGTTGCCGTCAGACAGAAGGACAATACGTTTTGCGGTACCATCCGGCAAAAGGGATGCAGACAGACGCAGGGCATTTTCCAGAGAACTGCCGCCTTTATCCACCAAAGACAAGAAGCCTGCGGTCACATCGGTATCTTTGTCCGGTGTCAGTTCCACCCCTGCCCGTTTCCCGAAGGAAACCAGCCCCAGTTGATCCCGATTTTCTTTGGCCTGCTGGGCTTCCTGCAAAAATGCCTGTACCTCTGCTTCCGTTTTCTCCACGCTGGCGGAACGGTCAACAGCAAACACCGTTGTGGTGGTATTTGCCGTCATAAGCAATGTAGGATTTGCCATGGCAAGAATCAGCACAAAGCAAAGTACTGCCCGCATGATGGTATGGACTTTTTTCCGAAATGGCGATGCAAACTGTCCGCCTTTGGCAAAAAACAGTATGGCTGCCATTACAGGAATCAATAAAATCAGCCAGTAAGGCTGCTGCCAATCAATGTTCACGGCAATTCACCCGCCATTCTACAAGTAATACCACAAGCAGCAGCAACAGTACCCATTTCAGGATGCTTCTGCTGCCTTGAATTTCTTTCGTTGTGGATTGTGTCTGTTCTGTCTGTTCTCCCCGTAAGGACAAATCTGATTCTCCTTCGGTTTTCGCATTGACACCAAAGGGCGTTTCTGTCACATTCTGTGCGCTGTCTGTTTCCCTGAGGGTATAAAGCCCCGGTTCTGCCGTTTCTGTCAATGTCTGAGGAGGAAATGGCGGCGCAATGGAAATTTCCTTGCCTGCGGCTGTCATGACTGTTGCCGTTTCTGTAGTAGGCAGCAGAGAAAGACTCACCTGTTCTCCCGCTGTCACTTGAGAAACCCCGGAACCATTGGCAGGGAAATACCATTCCATCAATCGATACAGCAGGATAGGGAATTCCGTCTGCAAAGGAAAATCACTGTCATGGAGGTCAAAGCCCAGAACTGCCACTTTTCTGCCATTTGTTTCTCCGTATAGCCCCAAGGTCTGCCCCTCTGCCTGCAAAAAGGCTGTGCCCCAGGAAGCGGAAAGAGGCGCTCCTTTTGCCAGCGCAAAAGAAATATCACCGCAGTTTTCCAAGCCACTGTCCGCCAGTCCGCGGACATCTGCCGCAAATTCCTGTTCCGCTCCCGTTTCCACGATACCGTTTCCGCTGGGTGGATTGATGAAGAGCCAATGACTATCCGTAGGCATGGTTTTAGGCAATACGCCGTCAAACACATACAGGCTGTAGCCCGATAAATTTTCCTGCAAGGTATCTGTCTGATAGAGTTCTACCTGATCGGACAGGGAAAGAGCTTTTTCCAGAAAGAGATTGCTTTCAGAAACCAGCAGCACTTTCTGCTGCTTAGCCGCTGCCAATCCTGCAAAACAGCTGTCATCTGCCGCCAAGGCATCTTCTGGAGAAACCCGCACTTCCAGTGTCTTTGTTTCCTCGGGAACGCCACGGAATACCACATCCGTATCCCCACCGGCTGCCGCTGTGACGGTTTTGGTGTCAAAAGCCGCACCATCCGCGTAAAGGGTAACGGTTTTCTCCTGGTCGCTTTTGCCATAGTGATGAAGCCTTGCCATCACATACAATCCGTCTTCCTGTTCTGTATGGGAAAGGAGTGTCACTGCTGTGTTTTCCCCATCTCCGGCATAGACCTGTTCCGTTGCGGATACTGTGCCCAGATTGCCATATCCGTCTGTATACACCACAATTTCGCCGCCCAGCGCTTCCTGTTCCGCAGAAAGCAGGCTTTTCGCTTCTTCCCAGTTGACGCCACCCGCTGTAGGGGACGCATTTTCCACCATACGCAGAACCACATCCTTTTCCCCGCCGCTGACAGCCAATGTAGGCGTGTCTGTGAGCATCACCAGAGAAAAACGAGAGCCGGGCGCTGTATTTTCCAAAAGTTCTGTCAAATCTGCCTTTGCGGCATCAAAACGGCTTTTTTCCACATCCGTCGCCTGCATGCTCAAAGAGCAGTCCAAACCAATGATATAATCCCGCACCTGTATTTTTCCCATAAGATAAGGGCCGGACAAGGCAAGGGCAAGGAGAAGTGCTGCTGCAATCTGCAAAAACATCAGCAGATTTTTCCGCAGCTTCTGCCATGGCTCCTGTGCCTTTGTCTGAGTCAGCACCTTTTCCCAAAGATACAGACTAGGCACCTGTTTTTCTTTATATTTTTGTTTCAGTAAATACATCAACAGGATGATTGGCACCGCAAGAAGTGCCAACAATCCCAAAAGGGGCTGTGCAAAGTGCATCGTCCCCCTCCTCTCTGTTATTTAAGCGGCGCAATCCTGGAAGTATGCCGCCACATCCTCCGGTACCTGATACACTGCCACAAAGTTTTCCTTTGGAATGAGAATATCCAGATATTTCGTCATGCCGTCCAGAATTTCCAGTGTCACATAACCTTCTTTATAAACAGTCATTTGGGCAATCTTATAATCCGTATTGGATACCGTTTCTCCCAGTTTGATGGTGGCATTCTGCCGCAGAGCAAAAGTGCCGCTTTCTGTCACATCTGCTGGCAGTGCATCCACCTTTGTCCAGTCAGAAACTTGGATGGCTTCCAGAAAAGCGTCCATATCCTCTACGGTAGTACCGTCATTTTTCACCACACGGACAGGCTTGCCGTCGCTATCTTCTTCCAGAAAAATCTTTTCTGCCCAGTTGATTTTTGCCATTTCTGCTTCGATTTCCGCCTGGGCTTTGTCCCATGCTTCTCCAGCCTGTTCCATGGCACTGCCCAGCTGCTGGGAGGCATCCTGCAAACCGTCTTTCAGCTGTTGTTCATCCGCAGCGGAAAGATTGCCGCAGCCTGCCAGCATACAGAAAGATAAAACACCTGCTATTTTCCAGATTTTCATATAAAATCCCTTCTTTCTCACCGTTCCAGTGTGGCAAAATAATCAGAAACCAGTTCCCGCATGCCATAGGGCACACTGCTGTTTTCCAGCGTTTCCATGGCTTCGTTGCGGTACTGCCCATAAACCGTATCATAAGGCACGGATGTTCCTGCCTGCCCCATGGTGCGGTGTTCCGTTATGGTGGTCTGACCTTCTTCGGAATCCGTCCCTTTCAGCTGGGCATCATAACCATCTTTGCCTGCCGCGGAACGGGTATAGATTTTTTCCGGCTCTGCATGACCGAATCCACGACCCTGACCGCCATTACCTACGCCAGCGGTTCCGCTGCCGCCACTGCCCGTCTGACCGCCGGTTCCTTCACCTTCCGCGCCCTGACCTTCGCCGCCTGTGGACTCACCTTCGCCTTCCACTTTTTTCGCCAGACTTTGCTGTCCCACGTTGCGGTTCAGTTTTTGCAGGCTGCTTCTAAGAGCACTATTCACCTGTGCCTGAGAAAGCAGAGCATTTTTCAGGGCTTCGCTAGCTTCTGACGGGTCTGCTCCATTTTCCAGGGCTTCTTCCAAGGCTTTCAAGGCTTCCTGTAACTCCTCATCACTGATATTTTCCGCAGCTTCTGCCAATTGTTGTGCCAAGGATGCTGCCTGACCTTTATCCATGGCTGCCATTTTCTGCAACAGCTGTTCCATTGCCTGAGAAATGGATGCCTCATCTCCCTGTTCCAAGGCTTCAGACAATGCCGCTGTGTTTTCTTCCTGCTTCAGCGTTTCCGCCAGTTCTTTCAAATCTTTGGAAACGCTCTCCTTTTCCAGTTGTTTCATATTCTGCTGGGCTTCCCGCACAGCTTCTTCCGCGGCTTTTTTGGTCTTTGCTGTTTTCAGGTCTTTTTCCAATGCCTTTGCCGCTTCCAGAAAGACTTTCTTTTCTTCTTTGGAAAGCACCGGCGTTTCTTCCGCCTTTACCTGCTCGATTCTCTCCAGTTGGGCATTGGCATAGACCTCCGCCTCCTTATCCCGCCGCACCGCCATAAATCCAGCACCAATGGTAAGCACCACCACCAACGCAAGGACACGCAGCACCTTCACAGGCAGGCGCATCCGATAAAGCTTGGCAAAATCCGTTTCTTTGGCTTTGGCAAAACCGTCTGCCACTGCCATTTCCTCCACGGGATTTTGCGTACCTTTGCCCAAAAGTTCCATGGTGGTAATCATTCGCTCTGCGCCGCCCAAGGCGTCTGCCGTTTCTGCCGTTTCTTTCTCCGTCACTTTTCGCAGGAAAAAGGCTGCCGTAAGGGCTATGAGCAGCCCCAGCAAAACAAACACGCCGCAGAGAGGCAAAACCGGAATTTCCGTCCAAAATTTCGACAATACAACAACGGCAAGGCATAAAATGCCTGCCGCTGTTTCTCCATATATAAACCATTTCAAAAACCGCTCCGCCATAAGCTTATGCCGCAGGGGAGCCAGTAAACGCAAAAATTCTTTCATGGCTTATCCCTTCTTTTTTCGTACCTTCTTTTCCCGCACCGGATTGATGATGTAAGCAGAAAGCAGTACAAACACTACAATGACCACCAGATCGAATACCAGATGCAGCAGCCATATATGTGTTCCCATCCACTGATAGATTGCGGAAGTCTGGTCGGTCATCCGCAACAGCGAATATGTCACATCCGTCCCCAGCTGGGCATTCATCAAGGAGAAAAACGCCACACCAGGATTGGGAATGAGAATCAAAATGGTTGCCAATACAGGAATATCCCCATTATACAAACCATCATAAGACATATAGTAAAATGCCAGCAGTACCAAGGTACCGAAGCACAAAAATCCAATAACCAGATACATGAGCACAATGGACACGATGGTGCGTTTAAACAGGCAGGAGAAAAATACAGAAACACTTCCTACCATGCAGGCTGTCACCAGCACGAAAGCAAATACTTCCGCCACCTGCACCACCGATACGGCACCGAAGTAAAAGGCAATGGCAAAAATGGGCAATGTTGCCACAACCAGCAGCATCACATACATCAAAGAAGATGCCAGTTTGCCCAACACGATGGAAAGAGGGCTCATTTTTGTCACCAGCAGCAGATCCAATGTCTGCCGTTCTCTTTCGCCGCTGATACTGCCCGCTGCCACTGCCGGCGCTGTCAAAAGGACCAGTCCCATCTGCACCGCAGCCAGCACCACATAAAGCCAAACCATTGCCGAGGGGTCAAAGCTCAGATCGCGATTTTGGAACATAGACAAATCAATATACAGTATGGCGCCTACTGCCGAAATCACCAGAAACAGCACCAATGCTCCATAAGTTTTCCAGCTTCGCATGGTGGTAATGGCTTCTTTGCGCAAAACCGGATTCATCATACGCCTGCACCTCCTGTCACCTGCATGAAGATTTCTTCCAGATTGCCTTCTTTCTCACGGAAAGACACGATTCCAATGCCGCTTTCTACCAAACGTTTCAGGATTTCCGCCAGCATTTCCTCGCTGCCGTCGAATACAAATTCCAGATCGGCGGTATTTTCCGTGATTTCTTTTACCGCAGGCATTTCCTGCAGGATTTCCACTGTCTTGGACACATCCGCCAAAGGACGCACATAAATGATGCGTTTCTGGGTCAACTGCCGCATAATATCCTGCACCGTCCCTTGGGCTGCCAGTTTTCCCTGATTGATGATACCCACTTCTGTACACATCTCCGCCAATTCCGGCAAGATGTGTGAGCTGATGACAACGGTTTTCCCCATGGACTGTAACTGTTTGAGGATTTCTTTCATTTCCACGCGAGCACGAGGGTCAAGACCCGATGCGGGCTCATCCAGAATCAGCAGTTTGGGGTCATGAATGAGGCTTCGTGCCAGACAAAGGCGCTGTTTCATGCCTCTGGAAAGGGAATCCACATAAGCCTCTTTCTTATGGGACAGGTCTACAATATCCAGCAGACCGTCGATAATATCTTTCCGGTCTTTATAGGGAATCTCATAAGTCCCTGCGTAAAAATCCATGTATTCCGTTACTTTCAAGTTATCATACACGCCGAAAAAGTCCGGCATATATCCAATTTTCGTCCGCAGCAGTCTGGGATTTTTTGTCATGTCCACATCATCCATCCAGATGCTGCCTTCTGTTGCCTGCAAAAGCCCTGCCATCATGCGCATGGTGGTGGTCTTTCCGGCGCCATTGGGTCCTACAAAGCCGTAAATGCTGCCGTCAGGCACGGTCAGTGTCAAATGATCCACTGCCGTAAAATTGCCGTAACGTTTCACCAGTTCTTTCATTTCAAGCATACAGACCGCCTCCTTTCACACGCATTCTGGGTGCATGGGTATACACGCCCGGTTCCAGATACATTTTGAACTGTACCACACGTTCTTCGTTGATATAGTCCTCGCCGGGTGCATAAGGTGTTTCCACAAAATCTTCCCATTGTCCCGTTTTCACGTTATATACCTGAGGGTCTGCATACATACCGGAACGATAGCTTTCATCGAAAGCAAACTGAATTTCATCAATACGCACACCTTCACCAACGACATACTGCAAAACAACTTCCTGCTCTGCATCCATATAGTTGTTTACTTCGCAGAAATTGTTCCGATTGTCATAATACACGCCATAATTCACTGCCTGATCTGTTGTTTCCGGCAGAACTGTAAAGGGCAGGTCAAAAGATTTTTCACGACTCAGATCTTTGGTACCTACCGTATGGAACATGCTCAGACAATTTTCCCTTGCGGGTTTTCCATTGAGATATTTCACACTGTCAAAGATAGGCATATCACTAAAGCCGAAGAATTCGTACGTAATCTGACTGTTTTCCCAGCTGCTCTGTTCTGTTGTATCCCAGTTATGAAGGACTTCCATCAATTCCTGCTCACGGCGCAGTGTGTACCCTCTTTCTTCCGTAATGGTACCATTCTGCACCTGATCCCAAACGGTTGTACCATCTCCTGTAATCAAGTTGGTCATTCGTTCCCCATAACGGTCATTGACATTTTCCGTATTCAAATCATAAGAAACTTCCATGGTTTCTCCCGCAGGCAGTTCACCCAAAGGAATATATACATAATCCAATTTCAGATACGCATCCATGAAATTCACGGAAGTTCCGTTTGTCACAGTGCCCACAACTTTTTCTCCGTCAAATGCCACATTGCTGGTAACACTGCCGCCCAGCCCCAATGTGGTAGAAGCACTGACAAAGTTTGTTTCCCATGCCATATTGTCATAAAAGACGATATTTGTGCCATCCCCTGTGGTGACTTTATAATCTATTTCTTCTGCTTTGCCATTGCCGTCATACCAGCCATTATCCAGTTGGGGCTGCACAGGAATGGGTAATTCACTTTCCAGAGTCACATCACCATTGCCAGGCACTTTCATAGCCATGGCAATCTTGGATTCTCCGATGCTGCTGCCTTCTTCCATTTCCACAATGGCTTTTGTGCTGATCATACCATTGTGATAAGTACTTCTGCCTGCCAGCAGGAATACCACACCAAAAAATACAACAGACAATACGGGAATGGTGATCCACCCCAGTTCTCTGCGGTCTTTTTTCTTCAGCACAAGATACATAACAGGACCTGCCAGTACAATATAAATACCGACTGCCAAAAAGATTACAACTATGGAATTTCCTGTCACAGAAGGGAAACTATTTGCTGCATAACGCAGCTGGTTGGTGATTTCCGCCCCTGCATTTTCTCCTTCCGCATCATACAAACCACTGCAAAGCCCTTTCAGCACAACTGTCTGCTGGGGCATATTGGCAAAAGGCGCCAGACCCAAAGCAAAATGGTTCAGCAGCACATAACCGCCGCCATAAGGCATGAGAGAAGTCAAAGGCGTACCATTTGCCTCCCATTTTACAGACGCCTTTTCTGCGGAAATCCCTGCAACAGTCAGAGGCGCAGACAAGGACAAAGCAGTTCCATCAGGCGCGGAAATGCCGCTGACACTCTGGGTACCGTTCAGAGAAACATCCACAAAATCCAAACCGGAAAGAACTTTTTGTGCCTGCACCCCTGTACCCAGTACAAGAAGTCCCCCATTATCCACCCAGTTTTTCAGGGCTTTTTTCTGGGCATCTCCCAGTGTAGCTGTATCAAAATCGTCGATGATGAGCACCGCGAAATTTTCCATAACACTTTGGGATTCCGGGAACGTATCCCGATCCAAGAAGAAAACAGAAGTTTTTTCAGACAAGTTCATACCTGCCAGATACTGTACCTGTGCAGGCTGTTCACTGAGAACGCCCACAGCCACCGTTTCTGGAGAAAGGGCGTCCACAGGCACATGTTTCTGAAATACCACATTGCCGCCCTCATCCACCAGTGACACTTCCATAAAACGCCGTACCGTATTCAAGCCCAATTCCATGGAAACCTGTTTTGTGGCGCCTTCTGGCAATTCCAGCTTTTGACTGTACAGGGCATATTTCTGGAAACCGCTGTCTGTGTTTTCATAGGTGTAAACTTTCACCTGAAATTCACCCTGAAAAGCCTCGCCGTTATTGGTCAATGTGGCCGTCATAGGCGTGACTTTTTCTACAATATAAGAATTGTCGAAGCCCATCTGCAAATCCAGAACAAAATGATCACCACCAATGATTTTTTCCTGTTCCTGTTCCGGCGTTGGCTCTGCTACATCTGTATTGGTAACAGCCGTGACGGTCTGTGTATTCGGAGCCGCGGCAAAAACAGGTGTCAGCAGGCTCAGCACCATAATTAAGGCAAGCACCAACGCAATGACAGCAAAAATCTTTTGTTTGAGTTTTTGTTTTTGATGATATTTCATAGCTGTCCTCCCTGTCTAGTAGAAACACATTTGTTTTTCTTTCATTATAACAAGGGGCTTCTCAGAATGTTTTAACTCTTTCTTAAAATTTTCTTCTATTTTCTTTGAAAAATAGACGTTCATCCAATCCCATCTCCATAAGGAAGCGGGAAGGCTTCAAAGGTTTCTCATAGCGATTTTCCGTAAAAGAAAGGAAAAGCCTGTCCTTGGTGCGGGTCAAGCCCACATAAAACAGCCGTCGCTCCTCCTCCAATGCACTTCCCTTTCTGCCTTTTTCATAGGGAATGATGCCTTCCGCCAGAGAAGGCAGGAACACTGCGCCAAATTCCAGCCCCTTTGCACCATGGAATGTGGTCAGGGTCACGCCATGGGTATTGCCTTTCTGTTTGGATTGTTCCTTCATTTGACAGCTCAATTCCTCCATTTTCCGCACAAATTCCGTGCCGCTTTCCGTTCCTTTAGCCGTTTCCGTAATTTCGTCGGCGATTTCTATCATATTAGACAGGCTGGCTTTTCGATAAGCCGCATAGTCCGAAAGATATTCGTCATAGCCCACCACTTTCCGCACATATCGCAAAGCCTCATAAGGCTTTCGCTTTTGAATCTGCCGCAAATCTTCCTCTAAACTTTCCAGATGTTCCGCCTGCCATTTCTGCAAAGAGGGGCAGACATGGAGGCTCCGCAACAAACCATAGGGCATCTGTTCTGCCTCTGCCAGCAAGTCCTTGCTGATGTACCGTTTCGGTTTATTCACAATGCGCAACAAAGAAGCGTCACTGTCCCTATTTTCCGCCAGAAACAGATAAGCCGCCAAATCTCTTGCAATCCAGTGGTCATAGAGATGAAACCCTCCATCCCGCAGATGGTAGGGAATCCCCCGACGGAACAAAGCTCTGGCAAATGCGCCTCCTTGGATATTGGTGCGATAAATCACGGCTATTTCTTCTATGGGCATTCCCTCTTCCAATAAATGCGCAATTTTCTGAGCTGTCAGTTCCGCCTCATCCCCGCTGTCTTTTGCCACAAAAACATTGATGCGATCTCCCAGTTCCCGATTGCCTTTGATTTCCTTTGCATAACGGCTTACATTGGTACCGATAACCTGAGATGCCAACCGGATGATACGCCCGGAACAGCGGTAATTCACATCCAGAAAAACTTTTTCCGTTCCCGGAAAATCTTTTGGGAAATCCAGCATAAAGGACGGGCTTGCACCACGGAAGCCATAAATGCTCTGGTCGTCATCTCCCACCACAAACAGATTATTTTTCGGTGCCGCCAACATTTGCAGACAGGCATACTGGGTACGGTTCACATCCTGAAATTCGTCTACCAATATATAGTCAAAGCGATCCTGCCAGGCTTTCCGAACCTTTTCATCCTGTGACAAAACATCATAGCATTCTGTCAGCATATCATCGAAATCAATTTTTTCATTCCGCCGTTTCCAGCCATCAAATTTCTTTGTCAAAGTCACAAATTCATCTTTTGGCAGCCCATCCGGCATAAAGTCACTGACATCCAGCAATTGATTTTTCATGAGAGAATACTGACTGAAAAACTGCTGGATATATTCCTCCTGATCCTGCACAGAAATGCGGGCTTCTGTCACCAGTTTCTGCAAGGTATTCCGCCGTTCGTCCTCGGAAAGCACCTGTTCCAGACTGTAACCGCAGGCTTGGCGAAGAATACGAAAAAAGATACTATGGAATGTACCGAACATCACACCCGATTTCCCCTGCAAAGCGGCATATCTTGTTTTCATCTGTTCTGCTGCCGCTTTCGTAAAGGTAATGACCAATATCCGATAGGGGGATACACCCATTTTTTCCGTCAGGCGGCGTATCCGCTGGATGATGACCGTTGTCTTGCCACTGCCGGGACCTGCCAGCACCAGCATAGGTCCTGCCCCATGGGATATGGCGTGTATTTGATTGGGATGCAATGTCTTTGCCATGATGTGTTTTCCTCCTTTTGGGTTCTGCTTCCAGTATACCATATTTTCCAGCTCCGCCATAAGACTGGGGATGTCTTAAAAAAATCTTTATACGTTCGTAACGGATTGTTACTTGTCAAAGGGTGTCTTTTATATTAAAATCGCATAAGAAAGATCAAAACAGGAGGTGGCAAAATTGAATATCGGGATCTTTACCGATACCTATTTCCCGCAGCTCAACGGCGTCGCAACTTCCGTACAGACCTTGCGGCGGGAACTGGAAAAAAAGGGACATCAGGTATATATCTTCACGCCTTATGACCCGCGGCAGCAGCAGGAAACGGACGACCATATCTTCCGTTTGCCCAGTATGCCCTTTATCTTTGTCAAAAATTATCGGGCTTGTTTTGTCTGCCCGCCCCATATTTTGCGTAAGATTCACCAGTTAAAACTGGATATCATTCATACACAGACGGAATTTTCTCTTGGATTTTTAGGAAAACTTATTTCCAAAACATGCGGCATCCCCATGGTACATACCTATCACACCATGTATGAAGATTACGTCCATTACATTGCCGGCGGTCATCTTATTTCCGCCGAAGGTGCAAGAGAATTCAGCCGCATTTTCTGCAACACTGCCATGGCAGTCATTGCGCCTACCAAAAAAACCGAGCGGCTTCTGCGCAGCTACGGTGTCAACAAACCCATTTCCATCATTCCCACAGGCATCGATACTTCACATTTCCGCAAATCCAATTACAACCCTGCGGAAATACTGGAACTGCGCCATAGCCTTGGACTGAAAGCAGATACACCTGTGCTCATTTCCATCGGGCGTATTGCCAAGGAAAAAAGCATTGATGTCATCATTGGCGCTCTGCCCAAATTGCTGGAAAAACTGCCGGATACCATGATGGTCATTGTTGGGGAAGGCATGGAAATAGAAAATCTGAAAAAATACGCCGAATCTCTGGGCATTGGCGACCATCTGCTTTTCACAGGCGGGAAACCCTGGTCAGAAATCGGAAAATATTATCAGCTGGGCAATGTTTTTTGCAGTGCTTCTCTGTCAGAGACACAGGGGCTTACCTTTGCGGAAGCCATGGCTGGCGGCATTCCCGTTGTTGCCAGACGGGATGACTGCATTGTCAACTTCATGACCCATGGAGAAACGGGCATGTTTTTTGATGATCCGGCAGAACTGCCTGACCTGCTTTATCGCGTGCTGACAGATGAACCTTTGCGGGAACACCTTTCCACAACATCCCAGAACACCATGGAAAGCCTTTCCGTGGAAACCTTTGGCAACCATGTGGAGGGACTGTATCAGAAAGTCGTAAGGGCATGCCAGAATGCAGAAAATATTCCACTGCCCTCTTTGCCCGTCATCAAAGGCACAAGAGTTGCCCATCGTATTTCAAAAATACCCAAAAAGCTGGCACACCGCAGTCGTTCTTATTCTTCTCATATTGCAGAAAGACTGTCGTTCCTGCCCAGACACCGTTCCTAATACACAATAAAATTGTATTTTTGAGGGGCTTCAGATTGTCCCCTCAAAAATACATAAAGAAACTAAAAAAATCTATTGACAAAACATGTACTTTCTTGTATTATATTTCTTGCGTGAATCACGTATGTGAGTGTAGCTCAGCTGGATAGAGCGTCTGACTACGGATCAGAAGGTCGCGTGTTCGAATCATGTCACTCACGTTAGGAGCTGTTCAAATGAACAGCTCTTTTTCTTTTTCCAAAAAACAATCACTCTCTCCCTATCGAGAATATAAAAAGAAACATAAAAAAGGCGGCTTTTAAAAGCCGCCTTTTCATTCGTGGTAGGATAAGATTTTGATTATTTGTCAACAACGGGGATTTCGTCATCAGACCATGCATCCATATTGTCGTTGAACAGATATTTCTTGGTTTCTGCTGCGATTACGCCACTCAGACCAAGCAGAGCAACCAAGTTGGGGAATGCCATCAAAGCATTCAGGATGTCCGCGATACCCCAGATCAGGTCCAGGCTGACAACGGAACCGATGAATACAACGATTGTCCATGCGATACGGAAAGGCATGATTGCTTTCTGACCACACAGGTATACCCAACATCTTTCACCATAGTAGCTCCAACCAAGGATGGTAGACCATGCGAAAGTGATCAGACCAACTGTCAATACGATAGGCCCGATAACGGGGATGTTGTTGAACGCTGCGGAAGACAGATCGCCACCAGTCAGACCAGTCATACCAGCGGGGTCTTTCATGATAGAGGATACCAGAACCAGACCTGTCAGAGCACATACGATAACTGTATCCCAGAATACACCAGTCATGGCGATCAGACCCTGACGAACGGGGTTTCTGGTAACGGCTGCCGCGTCAACGATTGGAGCGGAGCCCAGACCGGATTCGTTAGTGAACAAACCACGTGCAATACCAAAACGAATTGCCATCATAACTGTGGAACCGATGAAGCCGCCGCCTGCAGCCTGAGGTGTGAATGCACTTGTAACGATCAGTTTCAGTGCGGGCAGTACATAAGAACCGTTCAGGAACAGAATGATGATACAACCAATGATGTAGAAACCAGCCATGAAAGGAACCAGTTTTTCACATACTTTAGCGATGGACTTAACGCCGCCCAGGATAACCAGACCTGTCAGAACTGTGATGACAGCGCCGGAGATAACAGGAGAAATACCAAATGTATTTTCTACCATGTTTGTAATGGAGTTACCCTGTGTACCGTTACCGATACCGAAGCAGGCAAAACCAGCGAACAGCGCGAACAGAATGCCAAGCCATTTCTGTTTCAGACCTCTTTCCAGAGCATACATAGGACCACCGATCATACCGCCGTCTTTACCTTTAACTCTGTACTTGATAGCCAAAACAGCTTCACCATATTTGGAAGCAATACCGAAGCAGCCTGTCAGCCATACCCAGAATACCGCACCAGGACCACCGGATGCGATCGCTGTAGCAACGCCGACGATGTTACCGGTACCGATGGTCGCTGCCAGTGCAGTTGCCAGCGCGCCGAAACCGGATACGTCACCTTCTGCTTCTTTGTCGGGTGTTACGGAAAGCTTGATGCCTTTGAATACATATCTCTGAATCACTCTTGTACGCAGTGTCAGGAATACGTGTGTACCAAACAGTAATACGAGCATAATTGGACCCCATACTACGCCTTGGATACTAGAAATAACATCCATCATATTAATTCCCTCCCATTTTATGAAATATAAAATAATTTCGTTGGCAGAAACCGACTTTACATTTTCAAAATAGCAAACCATACAATGTCCCACGAAAACATCTTCGGTTTTTGTCTATTCTGATTATGTATACCTTGTCGATTCCCTCACCTGTTACTATTTTATCTTATTTTTCAGAAATTACAAGAAGTTTTTTACGAAAGAAATTTACTAAAAACCTTCTTTCGATACAAAAATATACAATTCTTATTAAATGATTCGCATTTTTTTATGCCTTTTTTATGAATATATTCTGAACGAGTAAATTTTATTTGTGAAAAGCTTTTAATATACTTCTAACAAAATCCACCTTGCAAAACCCATTGCGAATTATCAAAATCAAACAAGAAAAAGCCCAATTTAGGCGATTATCACGCACATTTGTACTTCCTAAAACGGACACTGGAAAAAAATGTAAATTCTCACTTTGCACAAATGTATATTTTTTCAAAAAATTGGAATTTTTTTCCAATTTATGCGTAAAAAAAGCGGCTGTACGCATTTCAATCGTACAGCCGCTTCATTTTTGTTCAGTTTATATAATTGCTTTTTTCTGCTCTTTATGGTAGCAAATCTTATTTATCCACAACAGGAATTTCATCATCAGACCAACCATCCATATTGTCGCTGAACAGATATTTCTTGGTTTCAGCTACGATAACACCACTCAGACCAAGCAGAGCAATCAAGTTGGGGAATGCCATACATGCATTCAGAATATCCGCGATACCCCAAACTGCGTCCAGTGTCATAACGGAACCAACAAATACGACCAGTGTATAGATGATACGGAAAGGCATGATTGCTTTCTGACCACACAGATATACCCAGCATCTTTCACCGTAGTAGCTCCAGCCAAGGATGGTAGACCATGCGAAACAAATCAGACCAACTGTCAATACGATAGGACCTACAACAGGAATGCTTGCGAAAGCTGCGGAAGAAAGTGCGCCGCCTGTCAAACCAGCCAGACTTTCGGGGTTCTTCAGGATAGAAGAAACCAGAACCAGACCTGTCAAAGCACATACGATAATGGTATCCCAGAATACACCAGTCATGGCAATCAGACCCTGACGAACGGAGTTTCTGGTTGCAGCTGCCGCGTCAACGATAGGCGCAGAACCCAAACCAGCTTCGTTTGTGAACAGACCACGGGCAATACCAAAACGGATTGCCATCATAACGGTAGCACCAACAAAACCGCCGCCTGCCGCACGAGGTGTAAACGCGCTTGTAACGATTGTCTTCACTGCGGGCCATACAAAATCATGGTTCAAAATCAGGATAATGATACAGCCGATGATGTAGAAACCAGCCATGAAAGGAACCAGTTTTTCACATACTCTTGCGATGGACTTAACGCCGCCGATGATAACGATACCTGTCAGGATTGTCAGAACCACACCTGTGATATAAGGAGAAACGCCGAAGGTATCTTGTACCATGCTGGAAATGGAGTTGCCCTGTGTACCATTACCGATACCGAAGCACGCACAACCTGCAAACAGTGCAAACAAAATACCCAGCCATTTCTGTTTCAAACCTCTTTCCAGAGCATACATGGGACCACCGATCAGACCGCCGTCTTTCCCTTTTACTCTGTATTTGATTGCCAGAATCGCTTCGCCGTATTTGGAAGCCATACCAAAGCAGCCTGTCAGCCATACCCAGAATACCGCACCGGGACCACCGGATGCGATCGCTGTAGCGACGCCGACGATGTTACCGGTACCAATGGTCGCTGCCAATGCAGTTGCCAGCGCACCAAAACCGGATACGTCACCGCTTGCTTCTTTATCAGGTGTTACAGAGAGCTTGATGCCTTTGAACACATATCTCTGGATCACTCTTGTACGCAGTGTCAGGAATACGTGTGTACCGAACAACAGTACCAGCATGACGGGTCCCCATACAACCCCTTGGATACTAGAAATAACGTCCATCATATTAATTCCCTCCCTAGTTTAAAAATATAAGTCCTTTGGTTCGCAGAGACGCCCGGCAAGCCGCGGTTCCTGCAGGGTATCTCCTTCATATAAATTGATTAGAACTCACTGCCATTTTATCCAGAAATTGTAAATTCTGCAATAGGGACTTCCATATTTTAACAGTTTCTTTATACCTAAAATGTAAAAATATGTAAAAAATATAGCATTTTTTCTCCATTTTCTATGGAATTTTTCAGCCTCTAACCCCATGAAATCAAGTGATTCTGTCAATGAAGCACAACTTTCCACCACAAGCGGATGGCAATCGGTTAATTTTTCACAGAAGTATACAATGTGCATTTTTATTTGCATTCTACTGAATTATATTCTTTTAAATGTAATTAATTTCATTCATTTTATCTAAAAATCCCTCTATTCTTTTTTACCATACGAAAAAAGTGTGGAAAAAATTCCACACTTTTTCAAAAACCATGCTTTATTTTGAAATTTCTTTCAGCTGGAAAGTCATCACCAAAGGATTATGATCAGAAAATTCATATCCTGTATCAATGACTTCCAGACTTTCACATACCACATTATCCGAAATCAAAAATCCATCTACGGTTGCCTGGAAAGAAGTTTCCGGGTCATAGGGAATGTCTGTATAACGGGTGCTCTGTGGCATATCCGCCTTCTGTTCCTCAGTCAGCGTATCCATGGCAACGGTAAAGCCTTCCGGCAGCATTTCTCTGGGGAAAATATGTGCCCAGCTGTAGGCTTCTCCTTCCTGAGACTTCTCGCGCATTTCATGATTGAAGTCACCGCCGCAGACAATATAGTTGCCCTTTTCCCGTTCTGCCTGCATGTCCGCCGTCAGCATGCCAATCTGCCCTGCCCGCACGGAATCATCATGACCATAAGCAGAAAGATGTACATGATACAGGCAGAGATATTTCCCATTTTCCACAGGAATTTTTACCACCTGATAACATCTGTCTAAATCCAGCAGTTTTTTGAAACCTTCCTGAATAGGCAAGCTTCTTCTGATGGCGCTTTCTATGGGATAGGATGAAAAAACAGCCATACCGGACAGGGATTTTCCATGAGGCTCCCAAGGCGGCACCATCAGGTATGCAGAATCATAATTGACAGCAAATGTGGTGTCCTGTGCCGGGAAAAATTCCTTCAGCATACCGTATTCATTGATGTGGTGACTTCTGGTAGAATCCAGATCCACTTCCTGAAATAAGGCAAAATCCGGTGCAATTTCCGCAATTTCCTCTCCTGCCCCTTTTACACAGGCTACAACGCTTTCTGGACTTTCTGCGACAGATTGCTTTCCGCCATCCATAAAAAACGTAAATTCGGGCGTATATGCCCCAAAACCAATATTGTAGCTAGAAATTGTATAGGATTGTTCCTCTTTCAGTACATGTCCTTCCGCTTTTTTCTCAATTCCAGTTTCTTTCCCGTCAGGAATTCGGTGATAAGTCAGCAGTACATAAGCGGCATAACCAATGACTGCTGCCACTGCGATACCGCCGCATAATGCCGCAATTTTCTTTTTTCTTCCCAAGCCTTCTCCTCCTTATACCTGATAAATGGTCTGACCGTCTTTGACCGTCATCATGACCTGTATGTTTCGTATATCGTTCGGTTCTGCTGTCATGGGGTCTTTGTCCAGCACCACAAAATCCGCCCGCTTGCCAGGAGCAATGGTGCCTTTTTCCTGTTCCTCCCCATACTGTTTTGCCGCATGGATGGTAATTGCCTGCAAAGCTTCATAAGCAGACAACTTCTGTTCTCCGCCCAGCACAACACCGTTTTTCGTTTTCCGGTTCACAGCACACCAAACCGTTTCCATCATATCCGGCGGAATCACAGGAGAATCTTGGTGCAGTGTGAAAGGAATCTGCTTTTCCTCGGCATCTCTCACAGGGCTGATGCGTCTTGCTCGTTCCATGCCCAGATTTTCCATATGCACATCGCCCCAATGGTACACATGAGCAAGGAAAAAGGATGGCGTGATGCCCAGTCTTGCCAGTTCCTTCACTTGGTCATGGCGCATAATCTGTCCATGAATCAAAACAGGACGAATGCCGGGTCCCCATTTCTTCGTCACTTTCTCATATACCCTCAGATATTGGTCAGCAGCCGCATCCCCATTGGCATGCATCAAAAGCTGCTGCTGTTCCCGTACTGCCCGTTCTACCAACGGTTCCAGTTCTTCGTCGGAAAGCATAGGATACCCCTTAGTGCCATCGGTATAAGGTTTCGTCACCCATGCGGTCTTGCTCTGAGGAGAACCATCCAGCAAAACTTTGTAGCCGCCCACTTTCAAATGGTGGTCATACTCCCCTTTGCAGGAGGGGAAAGCATCAATGAGTTCGGGACTATTTTTCAAATCCATATATGCTACTACATCCAGCCACAGTCGGTTCTGTTCATAGAGCATGGCATAAATGCCTTTGATCTGCTCCACAAACATACCTTCCTGAACAGTGGTAATGCCTTTGGAAGCATATAAGTGCTGTGCTTTTTCAAAAGCAGATACCAGCTCCGCTCCTGTCGGCAGAGGAAACTTGTCCATATTCTGAATGAGGGCATTTTCTTCCAGCAAACCTGTCCCAAAGTCAATACGTCCGCCTTCCGGATCAGTGGTTGTTTCTGTAATTCCCAATTCTGCCAGCCCCATGGAATTGAGCACACCAGAATGACCAGAGGTATGCTGAATGAGCAGGGGATGTTCCGCAGTGATTCCATCCAGAAATGCTTTTTCCGGCAGGTGTTTTTCTTTCAGATTTCCATGATTGATACCTTTCGCCAGCACCCATTTTCCTTTGGGCACCTGATTTTCCCGGATAAAATGTTCAATCCGTTCCTTCACTTCTGCAAAAGAGGACGCTTCTGCCAAATCCACCTGCAGCATACCGTTTGCCACACCCATCAAATGGCTATGGCTGTCAATAAATGCCGGCAGCATGGTTTTTCCTTCCAAATCTACAACTTTCTCCGCGTCTTTTGCCAGCTCCGCTCTTTTGCCTACTGCCTGAATTCGTCCATTTTCCACCAGTACCGCTTCCACCACGGACACACCCGGCTCCATGGTATAGATGGTTCCGCCTGTATATAATGTCCCTTGCATTTCTCCGCCTCCTGTCCCGCTTTTTTGTAATGGTATTATGATACCACAAAAAAATGAAATTCCATGTCTTTTTGCAAAAAATTTATTTTTCTTATGAAAACATTTATAAATAGGTAAGAAAACTATTATTTTTTCAAATCAAACAAAGAAAGAGCCGAAACTCCATATCTGAAAATGGAAGTTTCGACTCCTTATAGATTTCAAAAAGTATGCTGATTAGTGACCGCAGTGACCGCCGCAATGGTGATCATGTTCACTGCAGTTTTCATGGTCGTGGTGGTGATGGTCTGCACATTCTGCATTTGCATTGAACAGCAGTGTGCCTGCCAGATAATCTTCAACCACTTTTCTTGTTTCGCCTGTTACACCGCCGAATACAGAAATGTTTTTCTGTGCCAGCGCCATTTTTGCGCCGCCGCCGATGCCGCCGCAGATCAGAACGGTTGCACCCTGTACTACCAGGAAGTCTGCCAGCAGGCTGTGACCGCTGCCGTTGGTGGATACGATTTCGTCAGACAGGATTTTGCCGTCTTCTACAGTGAAAATCTGGAACTGTTCTGTATGGCCAAAATGCTGGAATACCTGGCCGTTTTCATAAGTAACTGCTACTCTTGTTTTCATGATAGTTCCTCCTCAAATTTTTTCCAAAAAGTCAATCATGGGATTCAGCCATTCGCCTTCATAGCTTTCTGCTTCCCCATTGTCACATCTTGCAGCGATTTCAGGATTGATGGGCAGTTTACATACAACGGGAATGTTATGTTTTGCCGCAATTTCTTCGATATGGCTTTCACCGAAGATCTGATGTTTCTTGCCGCAGTCAGGACAAACGAAATAAGACATGTTTTCTACGATACCCAAAATTGGTACGTTCATCATTTCTGCCATTTTTACTGCTTTGTCAACAATCATGCCAACCAGTTCCTGAGGGGAAGTTACGATGATGATGCCATCAATGGCGATGGACTGGAATACAGTCAGAGGAACATCACCTGTTCCGGGGGGCATGTCGATGAACATATATTCTTCATTTTCCCATACAACGTCGCGCCAGAACTGTTTCACAGTTTCCGCAATGACAGGACCTCTCCATACAACGGGGTCTGTTTCGTTATCCAGCAGCAGGTTTACGGACATAACGTCAATGCCTGTTTTTGTTTTGCAGGGCATCATACCCAGTTCTGTGCCGTAAGCTTTTTCCTTCATACCAAAAGCCTTGGGAATGGAAGGACCTGTGATATCTGCATCCAGAATGGCGGTCTGTTTGCCTTTTCTCTGGGTCAGTACTGCCAGTGTGCTGGTAACCATGGATTTACCAACGCCGCCTTTGCCGCTGACAACGCCGATGACTTTCTTAATGCTGCTGTGGGGATTTGGTGCTACCAGAAAATCCGCCGGTTTGCGGTTGCTGCAGTTAGAGGAGCAGCTGCCGCAGTTATGGGAACAATTTTCGCTCATAAGGTTACATCTCCTTCGTGTTTTTCATCTTTTTTGCAGCAGATGGGATGACATTTTCTGCCACAGGGTCTTGCGGTGCCTTCGCAAAGGTCGTAGTCGCCGCCTTTGATGACCAGCACCTTGCCGTCTACCAGGGACTCAGCCACTTTACGTCTGGCGTCGTTATATACCCCCTGCACCGTTGTCCGGGCAACGCCCATCTGTGCCGCGCATTCTTCCTGGGTATATCCAGCCAGATCAATGAGCCGCAGGGTTTCGTACTCATCTACGGTCATGACCACCTCGCCGCAGCAGCTTCCATTCAAAGGACCAAAATGGCTGCTCTTTGGCATGGCGCAAACCCTTCTGCACTTTCTCGGTCTGGGCATATGACACCTCCTGTTTTCGACATATGTTACTTACTCCTTCAGTATACTCCGTTTATGACATATGTCAATATAAATCCTGCATTTTTTACAAAACAAACAGCATGAAACGGCTGCCTTCAGAAAAACGCACATCAAACAAAATCTCAGTAAACATGAAAAAGCTGAAATCCCCCATATAACAAGGATTTCAGCTTTCTTTATTTTCTTATGAAGATGCCCCTAACACAGCGGCTTTTCTTCTATATCTTATGAAATCTCTTCTTTTTTCTTGCCCTTCAGAACGCATCCCAGCACCATAGCCACAAGGAAAATGATGCCGTAATAAATAATCTTTTCTCCCAGAGAAACAATGGCAGCCAGCACCATAAACAGACTGGCGCCAATGCCCAAAATAGGCATGATGAACCGCTGCAAAACAGGCAGTTCCTTTTCCTTCCGTATGTGCATGAAGAAAATAGGGATATACATGAGGTAAATGGTGATGATAGGCAGCTCAGAGCTATCAAAACTGAAATTGCCAAACCAGGTTGTTTCCACCAGGTTTGCCCCATAGAAATAAGTCAGCCACAGGGCAGCCATGAATACGCCCATAATAGCGGAATTTGTAGGCATATTGGTCACCTTGTCCACGTTGCTGAAGATATGGGATGCAGGACCTTCTCCCCGGTTTGCCATAGCATAAAAACTGCGGGTACATGCCATCATCAATCCGTTCAAAGTCCCAATGCAGGAAATGACAACAAATACAAACAGCAGTGTTCCCCCAACATTGGTAAATACTGTAGAAAAGGCAATTTTTGCGCCGGTTTCGCCGCCAGCCATAATGACTTCATTTTCCACAGCTCCCGCCAGACCTACATAATACAGAGCATACACAAACACAACGAAAACAGAACCAAACATCAATGCACGAGGCAGGTTCTTTTTGGAGTCCTTCAATTCCGCGTTAATGCTGGTGGCACAAATCCAACCCTCATAAGCGAAACAAGTACCTACCACCGCCGTGAACAAAGGATTTCCGCTGACTTCCACAATGGCGCCGCTGGTAAAATTTTGTATCATGACGCCGTTTCTCAATCCGTAAATGGTACCTACCACTGCCATCAATCCCAAAGGAATCAATTTTGCCACAGTTGTGGTTACCTGAAATTTTCCTGCCAGTTTCGGAGAAATGGCGTTAACGGTAAAACTGCCGATGAGATATAAGCCTGCAAGGGTCATTGCCTGGGGACCGGCGATATCCCATCCCAACAAAACTGCCGTATATCTTGCCGTTACCCATGCCACCACAGAAGTCATGGCAGGAAAATAAATGACTGCCATAAACCAGGCGAAATAGTATCCATATTTTCTGCCCACCATTACTTCCGCATAATCCACAACGCCACTGACTTTTTCGTAACGGGTTGCCATAACGGCGAAGTTATAGGCGCAGATGATCATCACCAGTCCCCCCAGAAACCAGGACAATATGCCTAAGGGCAGATCGCCGCCTGTGGCCAACAATACCTTTTCCGCTTTGAAGAATACGCCGCTGCCGATAACGATGCCCACAACCATGGCAATGGCAGTCAGCAGCCCGTACTTCTTCTCCAGTTCTTCTTTCACACCTTTTCACCCCTTCTTGCTTCGACGCGTGTTCGCGTCAACGCTTTTATGCTTTGTTATGCGAAAGTAAAGATACCATTTTGTCATGACAAAATCAAGTTTTCAGACAGAAATGCATTGTTCTTTTTGCTATACATCATGCACGATATAGGATAAAAATATAATTTTTACACGATTTTTTAAAATAAAACTTTCTTTTTATTGTAATTAAGCCGATATCAGACAAAATAATAGCGTTATTTGATGGAGTTTCTTCCTATTATATATATGTATTTTTCGGCAAACAAAAAAGAGAGTTCTATTTTTCAGAACTCTCTCAAATCTTTTTTCTCATCTATATCGTAGAAAGCTTTTTCCTCTGCACAGTCAAAGACAAATACCTGCTTCGGTGATGCCAGCAGGATTCTTTTGCCGCCCTGATCTCCTTCCAGTGAAAGGAGCTGCTGCACATACTCCCCGGAAAAAACAGCAGGATTTCCCCACACCCCCTGGTGTGCCATACAACCCATGGCTTTGCCGGAACGGAGAAAGCCTTCTATAAACGCCCCCAGATCTTCCTGCCTTAAAAATGGCTGATCTGCCACGGAAAACAGATAGGCAGCATCCTCTGCTATGCCCAAATGCCTGATGGCACAATGGATGGAGGATGCAATGCCTGTTTCCGCCTTTGGATTCCAAATCACTTCCGCCTTCTCTCCTGCCAGTTCCTGTCGAATAGCTTCATGGGAAGTGACCACCACCAGACGCTCCTGCCGCTTCTCTGCCAACGCCGCCATGCGTTCCAGACTATAGTGGTAGAGCTTTTTCCCATTGACGGGATAGAGCAGCTTATTTTCCCCGAATCTTCTGCTCAATCCCGCCGCCAGTAATATCCAGTGGATTTTCATTTATCGATCATGCCCATAGCGATTTTTTCCGGTGTGATGGGCAGTTCTGTAAAGCGCAGGCCTGTTGCGTTATAAATCGCCTGTGCAATGGCAGGTGCCGGTGTATTGATCACGATTTCCCCGATGGATTTCGCACCAAAAGGTCCTGTAGGTTCATAGCTGCTGTCAAATTCCACACGCAGTTTGCCCATATCCATACGAGTCGGGATTTTGTACTGCATCAAAGAATTTTCAGCCAGTTCACCTTTTTCGTTATAGGTAATATTTTCATGGAGCGCCATACCGATGCCCTGTACCAGACCGCCTTCTACCTGTACTCTCGCCAGATTGGGGTTCACAACGGTACCGCAGTCTACCACTGCCGCATAATCAATAAGTTTCACGCTGCCTGTTTCCGGGTCAACTTCCACTTCCACAGCGCCAGCCATGAAAGGCGGAGGAGAAACAGGTGAAGAATGAGCTTCTGTAGCAAAGAGGGCATTTTCCCCTGCGCACATGATGGCATTGCCGATGTCTTTCCGGCTGATGCTGCTGCCATCTTTCAAGCTGTATACTTTTTCCCCGTCAAATTCCACATCATCCACGGAGCAGCCCAGTTTTTCCGCACCGTATGCTTTCATTTTATCCACCAGTGTCTGGCAGGCTTTTACAGTCGCCATACCTGTCACATAAGTTGTGCTGGATGCGTAAGAGCCGCTGTCGTAAGGAGAAACGTCTGTATCAACACCATACACGATGATGTCATCCACAGAGCAATCCAGACAATCCGCTGCCATCTGAGACAGAATGGTGTCGCAGCCAGTACCCATATCGGATGCACCAATGGTCAGAGCATAGAAACCATCGTCATTGATCTTGATGGAAACGGAACCAGTATCCACGCTAGAAATACCAGAACCCTGCATCGCCATAGCAATACCAACGCCACGGATTTTGCCGTCAGGCATAACACGTCTGGGATATTTTTCTTTCCAGCCGATCATTTCCGCTGTTCTTTCCAGACAACGATCCAGTGTACAGCTATTTGCTGTTTCGCCGTAGTATGCGTGCATCACGTCGCCTTCTCTGGTCAGGTTCATTTCACGCAATGCCACAGGGTCCATGTTCAACTTCACAGCCAGTTCATTGATGGCAGATTCCACAGCGAAAATACCCTGTGTTGCGCCGTAACCACGGTAGGCACCTGCGGACATTTTGTTTGTATAAACAACATCATACTGGAAACGGAATGCTTCTGCCTTGCTGTACAGAGGGATGGATTTATGACCGGACAGACCAACTGTCGTAGGACCGTGTTCCCCGAATGCCCCTGTATTGGACAGTGTTTTCACTTCGATACCGCGGATGTGACCATCTTTGTTGGCACCGATGCGCACTTTGATTTCCATTTCATGTCTGGGAGAAGAAGCAATGAGGCTTTCTTCTCTGGTATAAATGATTTTTGCAGGTCTGCCTGTTTTCAGTGTGACGATAGCAGGATATACTTCCGCTACAACCGTCTGTTTTGCACCAAAACCACCGCCAATTCTGGGTTTGATGACACGAATCTTGGATTTGGGAATATCCAGCGCATTAGACAGGATACGGCGTACATGGAAAGGCACCTGTGTAGAGCTGATGATGTTCAGTCTGCCGTAAGTATCCATCTGGGTATAAGTACGGAAGGTTTCCATCATGGTCTGCTGTACGGCTTTTGTGTGGTAAGTGTTTTCCACAACCACGTCACTTTCCGCAATGACTTTGTCCACATCGCCATGTTCTTCCAGACCGCTTGCGCACAGATTGCGCTTATTGTCTGCGCCTACAGGACAAAGTGCCTGCCAGTTATCTTCGGGATGCACCAGAATGGGATTATCCTTTGCTTCGTGGAAATCCAGTACAGGTTCCAGCACATCATATTTTACTTTAATGACTTTCATTGCCTGATCTACGGCTTTTTCTGTTTCCCCTGCCACAATGGCAACGGCGTCCCCAACAAAACGGACGCGTTTGTCCAGAATCAGTCTGTCATAGGGGCTGGGTTCGGGATATGTCTGCCCTGCCATGGTGAAACGCTTCTGAGGCACGTCTTCATAAGTCAGGACGCAAACGATACCGGGCAGTTTTTCCGCAATATCTTTTTTGATTTCCAGAATTTCCGCATGGGCATGGGGGCTGCGCAGCACCTTTACCACCAGACAATCCTTGGGCGCAATGTCATCGGTGTAAACAGGTTTGCCTGTTACCAATGCCATAGCGTCTTTTTTCCGAATGGGCTGATTTACATATTTCATTCTCATTTCGCCCCTTTCTTGTAATCCAGATAGGCATGAATGGCACGGAGCTGGCCTTCATAGCCGGAACAACGGCAAAGGTTGCCGGAAAGGTATTCCCGGATTTCATCGTCTGTGGGATTTTCCATTTCCTTGCACATTGCCAGTACATTCATAATAAAGCCGGGGCTGCAGTAACCGCACTGTTCTGCCCCCTGATCTGCCAGAAATGCGCCGAATTCTTCCGCTTCTTCCTGACAGCCTTCCATGGTCACCACTTCATGACCGTCGGCACGAACTGCCAGTGTGGAGCAGGACAAAACAGGCTTGCCATCCATCAATACCGTACACAGACCGCAGTTGGATGTTTCGCAGCCTCTTTTGACGCTGTAACAGCCGTGGTCTCTGACAAAATCCAGCAGAGCCATATCCGGTACCACTTCAGCAGTCACATTTTTTCCATTGAGTTTTACAGTAATCTGCATCATTTGTCCCCTCCCATAAGCTGTTTCAGTCCTCTTTTCACCAGAACGCCTGCCACATGTCTGCGGTATGCGCCGCTGCATCTGGTATTGTCGGCAAAGTCCATGCCGTTCTGCACTTTGGACGCAAAAGCTGCCAGATCTTCTGCTGTCACTTCCGCTTTTGCCAAAATACCTTCGCTGTCACGGACTACAACAGGCTGACAAGGTCTTGCACCGATGACCGCATAATAACCTTCTGCGTCTTTTGTCACAGCGCAGGAAACCACAGGAAAGTCTGTTTCTGTGTTTCTCTGGGACAGGTATACGGTTTCCAGAGGTGTCTTTTTGATGATGACACGCACCAGAATATCGTTATCTTTTTTCATTTTTGCGAAATCTGCCAAAGGCATTCTGCCCTGTTTATACAGTTCCACGTCGCAGTCCAGCCCCAGCAAACAGCAGAGAATATCGGAAAAACCGAATCTGCCGTAAATGCTGCCGCCGACTGTTGCGCAGTTACGCATCTGCACCCCTACGATATGGCGCAGGCTTTCTTTCACCGCACCTTTTGTGTAAGTGTCAATGCCTTTGTGAGTTTCCAGCTGACGCAGGGAAACCATACATCCCACTGAAAATTCCTTTTCATCCTCTGTAATTTCGTCCAGACCCAAACCGGACAGATCGATGGCTGTCTGGATATTCTTTTTGCCCAGACGCAGCCATACGCCGCCGCCAAATACCACGTTTGCCTTTTTCTGATTCAATTCGTATGCTTCTTCCAGACTGGAAACTTTCACATACTCCCGAATGGTAAACATGTTGTTCCTCCTTCCACATTCCTTCATGTATCTTTTCCGGCAAAACACCCTGTTTCTGCCGTTTTTTTCCTCTTTTTCGCTTTTCTCGTAAAAAAGCACCATCGTTTAGTATATCATCCAAAAGTACCTGCCGCAATGCTTTTTTCGGAAAATCTTCTTCTTTTATGATACCATATTCTCTGCAAAAAAACAGGCTCTGTACAAATTTCCATACAAAAAAGAGCATGTTTTCAAAAACAGCAATGGCTGAAATGTTTCCGACAAAAAGAAAATAGCTGGAACCCTTTGCATTAAAAGATTCCAGCTATCTTTATATTTTATGAAAATTTATTCCAGTTCAAAGGCACCTGTATAAAGCTGATAATATTTGCCTTTTTCCGCAATCAAATCTTCGTGGGTACCACGTTCGATGATGCGTCCATGCTCCAGAACCATGATAACATTGGAGTTCTGAACCGTAGACAGACGGTGGGCAATGACAAATACAGTTCTGCCTTTCATGAGGGCATCCATACCTCTCTGTACAATGGCTTCTGTACGGGTATCGATGGAGGATGTTGCTTCGTCCAGAATCATAACGGGAGGGTCTGCCACCGCCGCACGGGCAATGGAGATGAGCTGCCGCTGACCCTGAGACAAACCGGAACCGTCACCGGAAAGGATGGTGTTATATCCGTTTGGCAGCATCCGAATGAAGCTGTCGGCATTGGCAAGTTTTGCCGCCGCAATACATTCTTCATCGGTAGCATCCAGTTTTCCGTAACGGATGTTATCCATAACGGTACCTGTAAACAGGTTGACATCCTGCAATACAATCCCTAAAGAATGACGCAGATCTTCTTTTTTGATCTTGTTGATGTTGATGCCGTCATAACGGATTTTACCGTCGGCAATATCATAAAAACGGTTGATCAGGTTGGTGATAGTGGTCTTGCCAGCACCAGTTGCGCCAACGAAAGCCACTTTCTGACCGGGTTTTGCATACAGACTGATGTTGTGGAGGACGATTTTTTCTTCTGTGTAACCAAAGTCCACATCAAAGAATCGTACATCCCCTGTGAGCTGGGTATAAGTGATGGTGCCATCTTCATGAGGATGTTTCCATGCCCACAGACCTGTATGTTCGGGGCATTCCACCAGTTCGCCGTTATCGTCATATTTTGCGTTGACCAGTGTTACATAACCGTCATCGGCTTCTTCTTCTTCATCCAGCAGTTCAAAAATACGTTTCGCACCTGCCAGCGCCATAACAACAGAGTTGACCTGCTGAGAAACCTGGCTGATGGGAGCAGAAAAGCTCTTAGAAAGCTGCAGGAAAGAAGCGATAGCGCCCAGTGTCAGACCGCCGATGCCGTTTACTGCCAGTGCACCGCCAACAATGGCAATGAGTACATACTGTAAGTTCCCCAAGTTCATCATGATAGGCATGAGGATATTGGCATACTGGTTGGCTTTGGTAGCGTTTTCACACAGAGCCGCATTCTTTTCACGGAAAATTTCTTTTGCTTTTTCTTCATGACAGAAAACTTTGACAACTTTCTGCCCGTTGATCATTTCTTCAATATAACCATTCACATCGCCCAGCGTTTCTTGCTGTTTGATGAAGTACTTCCCGCTGTGGCTGGCAATAAATTTGAATACCTTCATGATGAAGAATACCACAATGGCTACCAGAATGGTCAGATATACGCTGGTGTAAAGCATTGCGCAGACAACTGCCACAATGGTAACGATGGAAGAAAACATCTGAGGTACGCTCATGGAAAGCATCTGACGCAGGGTATCTGTATCATTGGTGTAACGGCTCATGACATCCCCATGGGTATGGGTATCAAAGTACCGGATGGGCAGCCGCTGCATATGGGAGAACATCTGGTCACGGATTTTCTTCAAAATCCCCTGGGAGATGGAAACCATGGTACGGTTGTAAAAAAGTGTTGCCAGAATACCAATGAGGTAAATAGCAGCCATGGTCAGCACCGCCTGGAACAGTCCCGCAAAATCAGGAGAAGCTGTTTTCAGCAGTGGTGTGATATAATCGTCAATAACTACCTGCAGGAACAGGGAACCTGCAACACCTGCCACCGCACTGATCAGAATACAGATCAAAACAACGGTAAAACGCAGTTTATACTCTTTCAGATAGCTGAGCAAACGGTTCATGGTGACTTTGTCCATTTTTGCCCGTCCGATGGGTACGCCACGTCCGGGACCTCTCATATGTCCACTCATTCTTCCAGTCCCCCTTTCTGCTGAGATTCATATACTTCACGATAGATTTCATTATTGGCAAGGAGTTCCTGATGGGTGCCCATGCCGTTGATTTTACCGTCATCCAATACCAAAATCAGGTCTGCGTCTTCTACGGAAGAAATACGCTGTGCAATGATAATCTTTGTGGTATTGGGGATTTCTTCCCGGAATGCCATACGGATGAGGGCATCTGTTTTGGTATCTACGGCACTGGTGGAGTCGTCCAGAATCAGGATTTTCGGTTTCTTCAGCAGTGCTCTGGCAATACACAGACGCTGTTTCTGACCGCCGGAAACGTTGGTACCGCCCTGTTCGATATAGGTATCATAACCGTCAGGGAAGGTCTGGATAAATTCATCCGCCTGTGCCAGCTGGCAGACGTGACGCATTTCCTCGTCGGTTGCGTCCTCTTTGCCCCAACGCAGGTTGTCTTTGATGGTGCCGGAGAACAGTACGTTTTTCTGCAGTACCATGGCAACTTCTTCTCTCAGGGATTCGATGTCGTATTCTCTGACATCTCTGCCGCCTACTTTGACAGCACCTTCTGTGGCGTCATACAGACGTGGAATCAGCTGTACCAATGTACTCTTGGAACTGCCGGTACCGCCGATAATACCTACTGTCGCACCGGAAGGGATTTTCAGATTTACATTATCCAGACAAAGTTTGTCGGCATTCTTGCCGTATACGAAATTTACATGGTCAAATTCGATGCTGCCATCTTTGACTTCATAAACGGGATTTTCCGGGTTATGCAGGTCGCTTTTTTCGTCCAGAATTTCTTCCGCTCTTTCCATAGATGCGTAAGAAATGGTAATCATAACGAATACCATGGAGAACATCATCAGACTCATAAGGATCTGCATGGTGTAAGAGAACATACTGGTCAAGTCCCCTGTGGTCATGCCCACAGCGGGGTTGTTACCGGAAGCCACAATGAGTTTTGCACCCAGCCAAGAAATCAGCAGCATACATCCATATGCGCAGAACTGCATCAAAGGCGCGTTGAACGCCAGAATTTTTTCTGCTTTGGAGAAGTCCTGATAAATTTCTTTGGAAACGGAACAGAATTTTTCTGTTTCATGGTCTTCACGTACAAAAGATTTTACTACGCGAATGCCGTGCAGGTTTTCCTGTACAACGTTGTTCAGTTTATCGTATGTGCGGAATACCCGTTCAAAGATACGTTTCGCATTGGAAATGATAATTACCAGACCAACTGCCAAAATGGGGATGGCAATAACGAATATGGGTGCCAGATGGGAATTGATCTGGAAAGCCATAAACAAAGCAAAAATCAACATGATCGGGCAGCGTACCGCTACACGGATGGACATCATGTACGCGTTCTGGATATTGGTAATATCTGTTGTCAGACGCGTTACGATACTTGCGGTAGAGAACTTATCAATGTTGGAGAAAGAATATTCCTGTACCTTGTTGTACATATCTTCACGCAGGTTCTTTGCAAAGCCCGCAGAAGCCACTGCCGCGTATTTCCCGGACAGTGCGCCAAAGGTAAGAGAAACAATACAGAAGATGACCAACGCAAGACCCATTTTCAGGATGTACTGCATGTTACCTGCCTCAATCCCAAAGTCGATGAGGTTTGCCATCAACATGGGAATGATAACTTCCAAAATGACCTCACAGGTCACGAACAGCGGCGCCAGTAAGGAACTGGTTTTATATTCCCTGACGCTGCGAAGCAACTTTCTAACCATTCCAAAACCTCCTTTTTTGTTCGAAAGCATATTGGGTTCTTAACATAAAGTTTCCTTTTCTGTTTCTTCCATATTATGCTCCAGTTTTTTCAAAAGAAGCAGCAGTGTATCCATTTCTTCTTCTGTGAAATTGCGATACAGCTTTTCTTCCAGCATATTCGCATGATGGACGGCTGCTCCATGGATTCTGCGTCCATAATCTGTCAAAACAATCTGTTTCAGACGAGCATCATCATGAACAGAAAGACGTTCAATCATGCCTTTTTCTTCCATCAAACGCAGCACTTTTGAAACCGTGGAACGACGTACAAAAAAATGATTTTCCAAATCACGCTGATAGACAGGTTCTTCATGCTTGATCAAATATTCAATGACGATCATGTTATGCCCCGAAATGGGTTCCTGCAGCTTTTCTGTATTCATCGCATCCAGTTCACGAAAAAACAGATTGATTACTTTTTTCATCAACAATACCGGCTTATCCTGCATCATATTTTTCCTCCTTTTTAATTTGTTAGCCGTCGAACTGTTTTACATGAAACATTATACTGGTTTTCTGATAAATGTCAACGACCTTTCTTTGTTCTAATGAAATTCTCATTTTTCTCAAAAATCATCTTTTCTTAAGGCAAACTGCGACAATTATCTGATAAAAAGCAATCTTCACTCAAAAAAATAGCCGGAACCCTTTCTGGTTCAAGGATTCCAGCTGTATCGTTTTCTTATAAAATTTCCTCTTTTTCTTCCTCTGGTTCTGTTTGTTCTTCTTTCGGAATCAAACGCCAAATCCCAAACAGAAAATAAAGTCTGGCACAGAACATCATAACGCTCGCAAGGATGAACATTGGTCTTACATTCAGCGTCATACCGCAGGCTACAATGGAAATAGCGTACAACATCAATAATATTTTCCGCCGGATCCATAGACCTTCTTTTTCCTGCAGCTGCAAAATGCCTGTAGCCAAGCCGTAAAACAGCAACGCAGATGCCAAGCGCTGCCGTCAACCCGCCTTTCTCTGCCATCATCTTTTTGGCGCAGTATGCCAAAATCAGATAAGCTGCCCAATTGGGCAACAGATTGACGATACCAATATGCACATCAAAGAAAAGAAGCACCATAGCAAAAAGCATCCAATTTCTGATGTTTTTCATTTACATGTCTTCTTTCATGTGCAGAATACGGTAAATCTCCAGTATATTCATATCCGGCGTATATTTCATGCTGTCATACAGATAGGCACATACTTTTTCTCCTATGGCTGTTTCCATTTCCAGCACAGGCACCACATCAATGACCATATGGGCACGGTTGTCCTTTTCTGTCAGAGATAATTCTGTTTCTAAAGAAAGGGTATCCCCCTGCTGATAGGACGCTGGAAACGTCATGGGCTGTCCTTCTCCGTCCTTCACCAGCAGCAGATCAGAAAAATGATTTTCCATGGGCATACGAATGCCTGTTACCGTCAAATCTTCCGGTACCTCCATGAAATAAGAAGCATCTGTATCCCCTGCACCCATCCGTGACCATGACAAAACCTGTTCTTCCTGCGCCGCCAGAAAACGTACCTCTCCAATGTCCACAGGCGTTTCTGTCCCGTCAGACCACTTGACCTGCATCTGAGAGTCAGGATTACATTGCTCAAATCTCCTACACGGTCTGGAACGTCGAAATCCACCCACATTTCATTCCAGGTATACATGCCATGCCCCTGCCATTGCTCAGTATCTATGACTTCAAAAATCTCATCCTCCCCCAGTTCCGGGCAGGTAATTTCCAGTGGCTGGCGTTTTTCGTCTGCATTGGTGATGTAATAAAATCCCACATGGGAAGACTCCTCTGCCGTAAAAGCATAAGCGTGGGTCAAAAAAATCGGTTCCTGTAAATAAGCCAGGCGAAAAACAAAAAAGTTCAGTACAAAAACCAGCACAATGACTCCCAGAATCATTGTCAGCTCTTTTTGTTTCTTCATGTACTTTTTTGCCCCTTTCCTCTTTGTTTCTATCTATTTTTCAGAATATCAGAAATCAGATCAAAAAAATACTGATTTTTCAGGATTTTATGGAATTATATGTAAAAAAATACACATAAAATCCATAGGATGGGATTTATATGTACGAATCAGGACCACCGGCTTAGCCGGTGGTTTGCTCTGCCCCTAGAAGGGGTATTACATGCCGACCCCTAAAAGGGGCATCGAAAAATATCATCGCATTTATTTGCACTGCAACCTGTAAACAGGTACTATAATTGAGAATACAGTATGTTAATTTAATATTGCATATCTATCCTTCATTTGATAATTAGTAAATCCATAGTAATTATCATTCAAAAAAATATACTAAAGTATTTTATTTACCCCTAGTAGAACTAGGGGTTTTGTTAAGCTAAAGCACCCAACAAAGATAGCCGAAATCCCCAACATAAAAGGGTTTCCGGCTATCTTCTTTTTTCCTGAATTGTATGAAGAATCTATTCTTCAAAAGACCCTCGCTGCAGTTCCATTCAGAAATCAACAAAACACCATGTTTTGTGAATAAGGACCTGCTTTTCATACAATCTTTTTATTTTCCGATTATTTCTCGCTCTTAGGCAGCAATACGTACCAAATAGAACCGGAAATGCAGACAGAAGAATATGCCCCTGCCAGAATACCGATCATCATAGGCAGTGCAAATTCTTTCAGTGCAGGCACACCCAATACATAAATTGCCCCAACGGTGAAGAATGTGGTCAGAGATGTATTGATGGAACGAGCCAGTGTCTGACTGATGCTCTTGTTGATTTTTTCCGCTGTCTGATTTGCGTGGAATGCGCTCTTATTTTCACGGATACGGTCGAAAATAACGATGGTCGCATTGATGGAGTACCCCAAAATGGTCAGCAGAACGACAATGAATGTGTTGTTGACCGGGATACGGAACACCGCGTAAGCTGTCAGAACGATAAGCACGTCGTGAAGCAGGGCGATGATGGCACTGCCGCCGGCGCGGAAATCGTGGAACCGCAGGGAAATATACAGCAGCATTGCCACAGCTGCAATGAGTGTTGCTTTGATGGCTGCTGTCTGCATTTCATGGCTGACAGTACCGCTGACGTCATTGACTTCCCCCATGACTGCGTTGGGATACGCTTCCAAAATAGCATTGGTCAGTGTTTCTCTTGTTGCACTGTCAATGGACTGAATTTTTACAGTTACTTCATTTGTACCGATAACCTGCTGAACCTGTGGACTATCCTGTCCTGTTACATCTGTGATGATTTTCTGCAGATCTTCCTGTTCATAATCCTGACCCAAATCCAAGTCGAAAGAGGTACCGCCGGTAAATTCAATGTCATACTGGAAAGCGCCTCTGCCTGCCTGGGCATTGAAGATCATTGCCGCAAAACCGATGATGATGACAATCAAAGAAGCGGCGAAGAATTTTTTTCTGTTTTCTACAATTTTCATCTGCTCCGCCTCCTTACTTACTGCGCATGCCATAATACTTCGGATTGCTGCATCCGCCCTGCATCAAGCCGTTTACAATCAGTCTTGTGATTACCAGAGCTGTGAACATGGAAATGATGATACCCATGATCAATGTAGTTGCAAAACCTTTTACCGTACCGGAACCAAGGAAGAACAGTACCACTGCCGCAATGAGTGTTGTTACGTTACCGTCCAGGATAACAGGCAGCGCACGGGAGAACCCGTTTTTGATAGCAACACGAAGTGTCTTGCCCTGTACCAGTTCTTCTTTCAGACGTTCAAAGATAACGACATTGGCGTCTACTGCCATACCTACAGAAAGGATGATACCCGCGATACCTGGCAGTGTCAGCGTAATATTAAAGGCATTGAGCAGAATCAATTCCAGACCTACATAAATGATCAGCGCAAGGTCTGCTGCAAAGCCCAGTACTTTATAAACCACCAGCATGAAGATCAGTACCAGTGCCAGACCGATGGCACCTGCTTTTACGCCTGTTGCCAATGCGTCTGCACCCAGTCTTGCACCTACATTCTTCATCTGGATGACATTCAGGTTAAAAGGCAGAGAGCCGGCACGAATGAGGGATGCCAGTTCTTCGGCGGATTCCCCTGTGAAGTTGCCTGTGATGGATGCTTCCCCAGTGGTGATGGCAGACTGTACCATAGGCGCACTGATGACTTCGCCGTCCATAACAATGTAAATGGGTTTGCCGATATTTGCCGCTGTTGCTTCTGCGAAAAGCTGTTTGCCTTCGTCATTGAATTTCAAAGCAACATAAGGTTCTGCATTGCCGCCCTGTTTGATGGCACCTACCTGTTTCGTAGCGTCTGCCACCATATCACCTGTCAGCAATACTTTTCCTGTTTCATCCACAAAAGACAGCTGCGCAGTCTGCCCAATTTCCCGAATGGCTTCTTCCGCGTTTTCCACACCGGGAATATCTACACGGATACGATTTGTGCCTTCCTGGGCAACTTCTGCTTCTGTCCAACCGTTCCAGTCCATACGCCCCTGGATCAAAGAAACAGCCGCCTGCATTTCTTCTGCTGTGACATCTTCCTTGTCCGCTTCGTATACGATATACACACCACCACTCAGGTCAAGACCCTGCTTGATGTTGCCGGCGCTGAGTGTTTTTCCTTCCCCGATCCCCTGGTAGGAAACAAAGCTCAAAGCTGCAGCGATGACAAGCATAATCACCAGCATGATTCTTCCTCTTGCTTTCATCTTTCTCCTCCTGCTTTCCGTCCGTCAAAACTGGCGAAACTGTTTTTTTCCAAAAGAAAGACGGTTCTTCCTTTATTCGCCCCTGAAAAAAGAAAAACCGTTCTTCTTTTATTATTTTGATAGTATAGCACAAAATATAAGAGATGCAAAGATGAAATATCATGAAATGATGTATTTTTCAAGAAATTTTGTGTATGCCCATCAGTCCGCCGGCAGCGCCGCCAGCCAGAGCCACTGCCATCATCCGCCAGAAAGTGGTGTGCAGAGCAAAATCTCCGCTGCCAAAACTGGTGATTACCCACAGCAAAAGACCGTATACCAGCCCTGCCAAAAGCCCCCAGATGAGCCCGCGGCGTTTGATGCATTTTGCCCAGTCAAAACCGGCAATCCCTGCCGATAATGCCGTGCAGCACAGGGCGACAATAGGGATGGTGCTTTCTGCCAGTGACGTATAGGTCAGCACAATGCCATAAGCAATGAAAAAAATACAGCTCACCGCCATTGCCACTGCCATTCCTTTCAGCAGGCACAGACCTTTCTTGCCTCCTGCTTCCGTCTGACAGCAGTCCTGTTTTTCTTTTCTGCAAAACTTCAATGGTTTTCACTCCTTTTTCTATATCTGATTTATTTTATGGGACTTTCCCGCCGCTTATGATATACTGATACAAGTCCAGCGGTGATATGTCAAGATAAAAACAATATTGAAAGATATACTTTCAGCTATGTTTCAAAAAGACAAAAACACCCACCTAAGCCCTGCAAATCGTATTTTTGAAAAATGAGCAGGGTTCGTGTATCGGCAGATAGAAAAATCTATTCTGCCGGACGATATAAACGATTGTCTTTGAGCAGTGCAAAGACTAACCGCACAAATTTACGAGCAGTTAATGCGAGGGCACGTTTGTGTTGAAATCTATTTACTTCTTTATATTTGATGTGGTAAAAGCGGTTGTATTCCTTGTCGCATCTTACAAGAGAAAATGCTGCTTCACACAAATAATACTT
>OLVT01000439.1_pt1 | contig 45676 bp, 64 predicted proteins | sample 1673241 | NCBI WGS metagenome assembly OLVT01 (sample SAMEA3178936, study PRJEB25190) | human gut metagenome | biome: human gut; feature: human-associated habitat; material: faeces | place: Austria | collected 2013
GGGCCGTTCCAAAGTCGTCCGAAAGTTCCTATACAGAAACTTTCTCCCTCCAGAAGTCAAAAATCCGAGGCACATGTCCCCGGATTTTTGGAATTTGCATGGCAAATTCTATTGAAACACGCGCTACCGCGCGATAGGATAAAATTGGTTTACTACAAACTGAGCGTTCTGTAAATCTCATACAGAACGCTTTTGTGCTGCTTACAGCAGGTGAATTGTCAGATATAACGCACAGAGCAGAATCGCGATCCACACAGTGGCGGAAATCACATTGTACACTACCCGTGCAAGCGGCAGACGTGCCTGCCGCAGAGCCTTTCCCAGTACATCCGGGTCACCGAGTGCGCGCAGCACCTGACGCACAGCCTGCTCCTGCGTGAGACTGCCGCGGCAGCGCAGCTCCTCCGCGCGGCTGAGAATATGGTCGGTCAGCTCCCGACGAACGCGGGCACGGTAAGGCGGCCACAGGAGATGCCGGCACACGCGGTGCAGGTACGGCACAATCAGCTTATTTGGTGACACAGGCGCCACCTCCGATTGGCTTGCGGCAGGTTTTCCACTGTTCCCGGCAGCAGGTGAGCGTTTTCACGCCCTGACGGGTCAGCCGGTAAAACCGGTGCGTGCCGTCCTCGGTCTGCCGTTCACAGGAGCGGACATCGCCGCGTGCCTCAAGTCCGTGCAGCAGGGGATACAGGCGGCTTTCGCGGATGGCAAACGCGCAGTCTGAGCGGCATTCCACCTCATGCAGCAGCTGAAAACCGGTCTTGTCCGCCTCCTCAAGCAGAGAAAGCACAAGCAGAGCTGCGCTGTCGTAAAAGGCAGCGTCTTTTTGTCCTCGCGGCATGGAGATCCCCTCCTTTATATATTCAGTATAACCGTTCGCAAGGGGTGCGTCAAATTATTTTACACAGATTTTACGATTGCAGCGCTTGCGTTTGTATGCGGAATAGGGTATCATTAACAAGTATATCTGTGTGAGTATTCGCTGTTTTCCATAGAACACTTGTCAGGAGGAAAAAATCGTGTTTTCATCGTTATTCAACTGGCTGATGGGCGCAGGCCGTGAACTGGCGGTTGTGCTCATCTCCATGGTTCCGCTGGTAGAATTGCGCGGTGCGGTCCCGTTGGGCGCGGTCGCAGGCGTGCCGGCGATCGAGCTGATCCCGCTGGCTGTGATCGGCAATATGATCCCGATCCCGTTTTTACTGTTCTTCGGCGAAAAGCTGCTGGACTGGGTGTGCTCGCTCGGCCCGCTTTCCGGCTTTGCCACCAAGTACCGTGAAAAGCTGCTCGGAAAGACCGGTCAGGTCACCCGGTATGAACGGCTGGGTCTGTTCCTTTTTGTGGCGATCCCGCTGCCGGGCACCGGAGCATGGTCGGGTGCATTGATCGCAACGCTGCTCAAAATGCCGAAAACCAAGGCGCTGACTTCGATTCTGTGCGGCGTAATTGTTGCAGGCTTCATTATGCTGCTCGGTTCTCAGGGTGTAATTGGCGTTGCACATTTGTTTTAACAGATAACAGCCATTCCCGCGGGAATGGCTGTTATCTTTTGCAGCAGTGAAAGAAAAATGCCCTTTTCGGAAAATTCCTCTTGCCAACCGGTGCGATTTACGATATAATAACCATGTTATGCCGGTGTGATGGAATTGGTAGACGTAGTGGACTCAAAATCCACCGCTGGCGACAGCGTACCGGTTCGAGTCCGGTCACCGGCACCATCAAGCGCCTCGGTTCCTTGGAATACGGGGCGCTCACAATACTATCCGGGTGTAGCGCAGTTGGTAGCGCGCCTGCTTTGGGAGCAGGATGCCGCAGGTTCGAATCCTGTCACTCGGACCAGATGAAACACCGCTTAAACGTCGTTTTGAGCGGTGTTTTTTGTGTTTGCAGAACAGAATGAATTTTCGGGAGGAACAACATGAAACTGACCCATTTGGATGAAAACGGTGCAGCGCACATGGTCAACATCGGCGCAAAGCCGGTCACGCAGCGCGAAGCTGTGGCGCAGTCCGTGCTGACCATGCAGCCGGAGACGCTGCGCATGATCCTTGACGGCACAGTGCCCAAGGGCGATGTGTTCGCGTGCGCGCGCATCGCGGGCATTATGGCGGCCAAGCGGACGGCAGAGTTGATCCCGATGTGTCATCCAATCCCGATCGAGAGCGTGGACATCGCCATTGAGGCTGTCTCGGAGACGCAGGTGCGCGTTGTCAGCACGCTGCGCTGCTCGCACAAGACCGGCATTGAGATGGAAGCACTCACGGCGGCCTCTGTTGCCGCGCTGACCGTCTACGACATGTGCAAGGCGGTGGACCGCGGTATGCGTATTGATGAGACGCTGCTGCTGCACAAGACCGGCGGCAAAAGCGGCGATTATCACGCGGAAGGAGCGGCGGCACGATGACTTTGCTGGAACAGCTGCAGGCTGCCGCAGAAAATGCGCGCAAGGGACTTCCGGCGGCGCTGACCATCGACGCGGACGGCGTACAGTATACGCGCAATTTCATGCCGCAGGAACGCCTGATTCTGCTCGGCGGCGGCACGATCGCGCAGCCGCTTTGCCGCTATGCGGCCGATCTCGGTTTTGAACTGGTCGTGGCGGACGACCGGCCGTCCTTTGCCAACCATCCGCGCTTTCCGGAAGCAAAGCAGATTGTATGTGATCTGTTTCCGGCGGCAATCGAGAAAATCGGCATCCGAGAGAGCGATTACGTTGCCGTTATCACGCGCGGGCATCGTTATGACGCGGACTGCCTGCGGCAGCTTCTGCGCGGCATCATGCCGCGCTATCTCGGCATGATCGGGTCGAAAAGACGCACGGTCGGTCTGCTGAACATGCTTGAGGAAGAAGGCTTCTCTCGGGCAGATCTCGACCGCATTCATACGCCCATTGGTCTGGACATTGGTGCGCTGACCGTCAAGGAGATCGCGATTTCTATCGTGGCAGAGCTGATCGCGGAACGCCGCCGCACGACCGACCGCCGTTCCAAGAGCAGCATTCTCACCGCAGAGGATATCGACCTGCCGCTGCTGGAAACCGCTGCACGCGGTGATATTCCAAAAACGCTCATGCTCGTGTACGAGACCAGCGGTTCCACGCCGGTAAAATCCGGCTCATACATGGTGGTCGATGCCAATACGGCTACTGCGGGCACCATCGGCGGCGGCTGCAGTGAGAGCGCCGTTATGCGGCAGGCGTATTACTTGATCGGCACCGGCGAGCACAAGTGCGTCACCATCGACATGAGCAATGACATTGCTGCGCAGGAAGGTATGGTTTGCGGCGGGCAGATGAAGGTGCTGCTGGCGGATTTGGGTACGAAAAAAATCGACATAAAGTGAAAAAAGTTGTCGAAAAATACTGGGATAAAATGTCATATTTCCTCTGGCATTCATAGATTTAAAATGGTATAATAAGGATAAAAAGTAAAGCAGGGGAAGCCATGAGACTCAAAAGACGGATTTTCGGTGTATTTGTGGCAGCACTGGCGGGTGTGCTGCTGTGCGGATGTACAGCTGTCGAGGATATGCAGGAGCACCGGACGGAAACACCGATAACAATCAAGGTGGGCAGCAACAACTATCCGCCGTTTAATTATACCGATGAAAACGGCAATCCAGCAGGCGTGGATGTGGATTTGGCTAAGGAATCCTTCGGACGGCTAGGGTATGCAGTATCCTTCGTCGGCATTGACTGGGAAGAAAAGAAGAAACTGATTGAATATGGTGATATTGACTGTATCTGGGGATGTTTTTCCATTGATGGGCGCGAGAACGAATACAACTGGACCGAACCGTATATGATCAGCCGCCAGGTGGTTGCGGTCAACCGCAGCAGCGATATTTACCGGCTGAGCGATCTGGAGGGCAAGACCATTGCCGTGCAGTCCACCACCAAGCCGGAGAGCATTTTCCTCGAGCGAACGGACAGCCGCATTCCGCTTGTGCGTGAAGTATACAGTCTGGAGGATCGCGAACTGCTCTACACCTCTCTCGGCAAGGGCTATGTGGATGCGATCGCGGCGCATGAAACCGCTATTCGGCAGTATATGAAGGATTATGATGCGGATTACCGTATTCTGGACGAAAGCATTCTCACGACAGGAATCGGTGTGGCGTTTGCAAAAAACGATACGCGCGGACTGAGCGAACAGCTTTCCCGGGTTTTCGAGGAAATGCGTGCATGCGGTACGACTCGAACGATCATAGGCAGGTATCTGTCCGATCCGGATAAATATTTGGAGGTGGACTGTGCTGCAGATTAAAAAGGGCAAAGCCACACGCCGGTACGAACGGATTACGGCTGCAATCGGCGCCGTGCTGGTCATCGTGGTCGGCTTTAACACGGTGCGTGCGGAGAGTGTGCAGACACGGGAACAGCTCGGCAATACGATAGATTATGTGAAGAAGCAGTGCACGACCTATACACGCTACAATGCTGCAGCTGTTACCAAAAGCCTGATGCGTATCATGGACAACGCACAGCAGGTAAACCGCAGTATCGGCTATGAAGGCTCGGCTGTAGATGAAGAACGGCTTCGGTTCTATGCGCAGGAACAGCGGCTGACCGGCATTATTCTGCTGGACACAGATGGAAGCGTGCAGTGCGAGTATAACGGTGATCTGCTGAATTTTCAGACACTGCAGGAGTATATAGAGCGGGATACAGTGCTCGATGTGGTCAGGTATCCGCAGAAGACCTATGCTTTGCGGATTGACCTGCCGGACGGCTCCTATGTGGATATTTCGGCGTACGGCCGTACAGATGTGCCCGGTGTGATCGTTGCATATTATCACACCACTGCGGAGTATGCACGCAATTATACGCTGACCATACAGGGCTCGCTTGCGGGCTATAATACCAGGGACGACGGTGTGATTGTGGTGGCAAACGGCGACCGCATTATCGCGTCCAACGATAAAGAGCTGGCTGATACCAAGGTGGAGGACAGCCGTATTCTGCAGCAGATCAAGTCGAATCTTTCGTTCGCCGAGGTCGGGCATTTCAAGTGCGATGGCAGCACCTATTTCGGCGGTCTGGACCGCAGCTGCGACTACTATATCTACGCCTATGTATCCGACCGCATGGTAGCGACTGATATGGTCAAAAATATGATGGCGGCGCTGATCATCTATCTGGTCATGCTGACCGCGATTCAGATGTTCCGCAGACGTTCCGCGCGGGAATATCTGGCCGAGCAGGATCGGCGCGAGCGGAAATACCGCGAGCAGCTGATGGAATCCGCTGAAAAGGCCGAGCAGGCCAACCGCGCTAAGACCGAGTTCCTGCAGCGCATGAGCCACGATATCCGCACGCCGATCAACGGCATTCGCGGTATGATTGAGATTGCGAATTACTACAAGGACGATCCGGACAAGCAGACCGAGTGCCGGAAGAAAATCTGGGATGCCTCCGGTCTGCTGCTCGAGCTGGTAAATGAGGTGCTGGACATGGGCAAACTCGAATCCGGCGAGATCATGCTGGAGGAACGCGAGTTTGACCTCAAGGAACTGCTGGACAGCGTTGGCATGGTGGTGGATAAGCAGGCGCGGGAGCGGGGCATTACGATAATAACGGATGGCTATCCGGTTGAGCACCGCTGCCTGCTCGGCAGTCCGCTGCACCTGCGGCGGCTGCTGATGAATATCATCAGCAATGCGGTCAAATACAACCGCGTGGGCGGCGAAATCAGGCTGGGATGCTGCGAAAAGCCGAGTGCGGATCCGGAGACTGCACAGATTGAATTCACCTGTGCGGATACCGGTATCGGCATGAGCGAGGAGTTTCAGAAGCATGTATTTGAGCCGTTTGCACAGGAGCGGAATACGGCTCGATCGGAATACGGCGGTACCGGTCTGGGTATGCCGATTGCGAAAAGTCTGGCGGAGAAAATGGGCGGCACGCTGTCCTTTGTCAGCAGGCAGGGCGTAGGCACGACGTTTACGCTGTCGCTGCCGTTCCGCATCTGCCATGCACCGGAGAAGCGGAACAGGCCGAAACGTCTGCTGCAGACCAGCTCTATTGCCGGACTGCATGTGCTGGTTGCGGAAGATAACAGGATGAATATGGAGATTGCTGAGTTTGTACTCAATGTGGAAGAAGCCTCCATCATCAAGGCAGTGAATGGCGAGGAGGCGGTACGCATTTTTGCCGATTCCAGGCCGGGAGAAATTGATGCGATTTTAATGGATGTGATGATGCCGGTGATGGACGGTCTGGAAGCGACGCGGCGTATTCGCGCGATGAAGCGTCCGGATGCGAGAACCATTCCAATCATCGCCATGACAGCAAACGCTTTCGCAGAGGATCGTCAGCTTGCCTTTGCGGCGGGCATGGATATGCATATTGCAAAGCCGCTGGAAGGCTCGGAGATGGTGGAAACGCTGGGGCGGTTTGTCAAATCCTCGCGGACATAGGAGCAGAAGCGCAGAAAGAATACTATATAAAGGAAAGTCAGCCAAAAACGGCTGACTTTTCCTGTATAGTGCAGTTCCGCTGCCCGCAGCATACACACAGCAGAAATATTTGGTAGGACTCACATCAGCCGTTCCTTCGCAAACAGGTGGGCGTAATGCCGTTTGGCGCGGCTTAAGCGCGCACGGCTGGCCTCGTGGCTGATATGCAGATACTCGGCAATGTCCACACAGTTCAGATTCAACTGATACCGCAGATATAGAATCTCCTTATCCGTGCGGGATAATTCATTCGGCAGCAGGTCGAGCATAGAAAGGGACGCCGGTTCGCAGCCAAGATTCTGAACGCTGCTCAGCGGCACCTGCACATACCGGCTCTGCCGTTTGTACTCATCAAGCGCGAGATTGGTCAGCACGGTGTGCAGCCAGCCGGGCAGATTCGGGTGCTGGCGCACCCGGTCAAAATGCGTCAGCAGGGTGGTAAACGCCTCGTTTGTCAGCTCCTCTGCTGTAAACGGGTTGTGTGCAATACGGATGGCCGCATACATCAGCCGCTTGTAATTCCTGTCGTATAATTGAGAAAACAGCTCCTTGTCCTGTGCCGTCATAGATCGTTCACCTGATTCCTATCGGGTTATGTTATGCACGATACCCGTTTTCAAGGGGAAAATCAATAGCACGTTCCTGATTGGTCACTTTGCGTTCCCGCTCTGCAGCCGGACGTCCATCAATCTGCGGTATAATAGAAGCGGGGCAGCAGGAGGCAGAACGCTTTGTGAAATATTGTCCGCTGTGCTGCTTTATGGTATAGTTAGTTCAGAACACAACAGGGAGGAGCACTCATGCGCATTATACTGTGCGATGACGATACCGCATTCACGCAGGTCTTTGAAAAACGCTTGCTGACCGTTTTCAAAAAATACGGAATCACACCGGAGATTGTGTCCGCGCACACGGGCGTGGAAGCCTTGCGCGAGATTACACGCAGGCCGACGGATGTGCTGTTTTTAGACATTGATATGCCTGAAAAAGACGGCTTTTCGGTCACGGCTTTTCGGTCGCGGAAGAGCTGTCAGCCATGCCGTCGAAGCCGCTTATCATTTTCCTGTCCGGCATGGAAGATCTGGTGTATCAGTCGTTTGCGTTTCAGCCGTTCTGGTTTCTCCGCAAAACGCATCTGGAGGAGCTGCCGCAGGTAACCGAGAAAATGCTGCAGCTTCTCAACAGCCGTCAGATTCACTACACGGTTACGATGAACGGCAGCAGCACCCGCATTCCAATCACGGAGATTGCGTATTTTGAGAGCCAGGGACATTATATCGTTGTACATTACAACGAGAAATCCCTGCGGTTCAAGGCACGCATGAGCGATATCGAAACGGCACTCAGCAAATACTTTTTCGTGCGCTGCCACGTTGGCTATCTGCTGAACTGCCGGTTTGTTCAAATCTGCAGCCGGACAAGCGTCACCTTGACGGACGGGACGGTCCTGCCGGTCAGTCGCGCCAAGGCTGAGGAAACACAGACCGCCTTCATGGCGTATATGAGGAGTCTGCGCCCATGAATTTCTGGTTTGAAATGGCGATTAACGCCGTAGAGGTAACCCTTATTTTGAGCTTCTTGGTGCAGTATTTCGGCTAGCGCATGGCCTGGCCGGCGAAATACATATGGACGGCACTCTTTGATGTGCTGTCCTTCGGCAGTGTAGCCTTTTTCTCCTGGGGGAAGCTGTATGAAGGCTATGCAAGCTTGGTACAGATACTGATCAACATTGCGTTTTGCTGTATTTTGCTGCGTGGGTCAATTCTGCAGAAGATATTTGTTTCTGCATTTACAATGGGCCTTGTGGCTGTTATTGCAACTTTTACGGCACTGCTTGTCGCAAAGTTATCCGGAAATAATGTTGCCTTGCTGCTCAGCCGGTTTAATTCGGTTCGCATCATTTCGATTTTGATAACCAAACTGCTGTTTTTTGTAATCACGCGGATCATCCTGCGGGTAAAGGAAAACGGTAAAATCAAATGGCTGGATGTTATCCCGCTGGCAGCGATTCCGACATTATCCATTATTACGATTACGCTGATGATGTACGCGGCGATACAGGAAACGCATATTCAAAATATTGTATTTTATGCGGTGTGCATCGTATTGGCGCTGAATATCCTGATTTATTTCCTGTTTGTTCGATTGGGGCAGGTCAGCAAAATCCAGACCGAAATGGCGCTGCTCGCGCTGCAGAACGAATGTCTGCAGGAAAACGCCAAGGACATTGAGAACATGTATGACACGGTTCGTGCGCTGCGGCATGACCTCAAAAATCATCTGCTCTGCATTTTATCCATGGCGGAAGAACGGGATGTCGAGGGTATCGAGCAGTACACAAGACAGCTTCTGCAGCAGCAGAATACTGTCAACAAGCTGATCATGTTTTCGGGCAGCAAGGTGCTGGATGCGATCATCAACAGCAAAAGCGCAGCCGCGGAACGGGCAGGCGTTCGGCTGAGTGCTATTATCACAACCCCGCTGGCGGGTATTTCGCCGGAGGATATTACCATCATCCTCGGCAATGCGCTGGACAACGCGATTCTTGCCGCAAAAGACAGTCAGCGCAAGGTGGTGGATATTCATATTCAGCCGTAGGGAGCATACAGCTCGATTGTGATTGCCAATGATATCGCACATTCGGTGCTGTCGGACAATCCGGCACTGCGTACGACAAAAAATATCCGGTATCGCCACGGCTTCGGCATTCAGAATATGCGGCAGGCGGTGGAACGTAATCAGGGACTGATTCGGTTTTACGAGCAGAACGACCGGTTCATCTGCGATATTTTGCTCCTTAACGTGCAAAGCAGGAACGAATAACGACTAAGCAGGAATAGCCGGTTGCAATTCCAGTGAAAAGCAGTTATCTTACAGATAGACCATGACAAATGCAATGTGCATGGGTTATTTGCTGAGATAACTGCTTTTTTGAGGTGAGTCCGATGGTATGTTGAAATGAAAATCGGTAAGGTATGGAAGTGATTAGAGAGCAAACAGGGAGGGTTAAATGATGAACAGATTTCAAAAAATACTGAGCGCCGCGCTGGCAGGCTGCATGGCGGTCTCTGCGCTGATGATGAGCGCCGGTGCGGCGAATACCGGCACAGAAGCCGCACGCGAGAAGGCCATTTACGGCAGTCAGGCGTGGACGGTGAACGGTGCGGCAGCCATTCAGCACAGCGACGGCACAGTAGAGCCGGTACCGGAGTTCTCGGCGCTGTATCCCAGGTGGACAGTGCCGAAGCAAGCGGCTTCGGTATCGAGTACGGCACTGGCTGAGGTGGCTGATGTCGGTCCGCATTCGATCAGCGGTTATTACCGGAATGTGTATTTGACGCAAGATGTGAAGTACAAGCCGTTTTACAGTTTTCTGGGAAACGGTGAGACGGTCAGTGCGTTTGCGGTGACGATACCGGGCAGCAAATACAATCTGGGCATTTACAACGAGACAGCGCAGCAGGACGCAGGCTGGCTGCCGAATCTCTCTAAGGGCGATCGCGTGCTGCTGCAGACCGCAAATGGTGTATACTGCTCGATTCGCGCAAGCGTATCGATGAATATGCCGATTGGGTATTCGCGTATGAAGGTAGCGGAGGCAGGGGGGAATTGAAAATGCGTGAAAGAGCTGAAACTTTTGGGTTTCAGCTCTTTTGGTGATGCGGAAATTGTGCTTTTGCTGCCGATCGGTAGCATATGTTCTGAAACGATATCCGGTCATCCTAAAACTCGTTAAAAAGGTGCTGAACCTGCACTAAAATCAGCACTAAAATGAAGCGCTGCGATTTTGATAGACACTCGTGGTAGACAGCAGTTTTTCACAAATTACATCACAAAACTAAACACCGTAAAAAGTATAGAAAAAGAGCTTCAAACATAAGTTTGAAGCTCTTTAACTTGGTGCGGATGGGGGGACTTGAACCCCCACGTCCTTGCGAACACTAGCACCTGAAGCTTATATATTTGTTTTCAAATCTGTCAACCGTAGTGCGTAGTTCGGATATGCAAAAGTGATGATTTATCTGTGTTTTTCGTAATATTTGAGATGAAATGCAGAAAATAGTTCGGAGTGTTGAGGGCGGGAAATCTGCGATTTCTTTCAATCCGTTACACCTTGGTGTCGTCAATTTGTCGTCAGGAAGATTCGGCGGTTTTGGCTTGATTTTCGCCTGTCGGATTGATCGAAGTCAGCACGTTGCGTAGCGTGTCGATTTCGTTGTGAACGTAGATTTCAGCGGTGACGTTGATGTCCTTATGACCAAGTAATTTTTGGATGGTGTAGATGTCTGCACCATGCCGCCGGAGATAAGTACCATAGGTGTGCCGCAGTTCGTGTGCTGTCACAACCGGCACTTCGTTATGCTCATTGTGCAGCTTTCGCATAAGGCGTTTGAGCTTCTGCGACCATGTGTTCGGGCAATAGGGCTTGCCGTCCTCGTTCGGAAACAGATACAGAGATTCCTTCGGCAGCGAGCGGATCAGCTGGACAGCCTCCTCGCTCAACGGCAGGGTACGGTAGCTTTTCCACTTTGGCGGATTGGCAACGACCGTCCCGTTCCGCACGATCATAGAGCGCTGCACGCGGAGTGTCTTTTCGTTCAAATCAATATCCGACCACATAAGGCCAACCAGTTCGCCACGGCGCAGGCCGGTTTCCAGCAGGAGCACGACCTCGGGCATACGATCTGCGGTATAGGCTTTGACCGTTTCCATCTGCTCATCGCTGAGAACGTGCTTGATATGCTTCTGAGCGGTGCTGCGGTAGGTGCAGTGCTTGGCAGGGTTCTTATAGCAGAGGTCGTTCTCAATCGCACATTCAAAGATTGCATTGAGGATTGACCGCATTTTCTTCAATCGGCTCTCCGAGCAAGCCGTCTTGGTTGCGAAATACGCCTGTATGTCTACCGGACGAATATCAGAGAGAAGGGCATTGCCGAAGTAGGGGATCAGGTGCCCTTCGACAAGGCTGACGTAGGTCAGCTTGTATGTATCTTCTTCGACAAACGGCTGCTTATAGGACAGCAGCCACTTTCGTGCCCAGGGAGCAAAGCGGCCGGTGGAGGGCACAAAGGCCTCTCCGGTACGCGCCGACACCTCGGAGGCTACGCGGAACTCCTCGGCTTTCTTCTTCGCATCGGACAGACTCACCGTACTGTAAAACGACTTGCGCAGTGGTTTGCCGTGGATATTGCGGCCGACGGTGATCTTGTACTCGAACCGTTTGTCCTTGCGTGTTGGCTTTTTTCTTGGCATAACAATAAAACCCCTTTCTTATCGCGTGAAGGTGTGATAAAATAGAGGTACTGATGGATGTGGTAATTTGTCAGTACCTCATGTCCCGCTCTGGTGTTGGTAGCACCGGAGCGGGATTTTTTATTTGTAAACTGGTCGGCGCGGAATTGCGCTTACCTGTTTTTCTTTCGCTCCTCGGCGAGAATACGTTTGACACGATCATGCGCCTCTTGAAGCAGGGAACAAACATTCTGAGCTACGTCAGGATTTGAAGTAATATCCTTAGTGGCGGCGAAACGAGCGTCCTGCGGCAGCGAAGTGTTTGCAAGCGCAATGGTGAATGTACGCTCTGCGCGGGCATAGTCCTCACGCGCCAAAGGAAACGCGGGAGAACCATATTTCTCGGTCAGCACTTCGGTGAGCTGCGTCTCAAATAACTCCGGCTGTCCCTTGATATAGCGCGTATTGGTAAAGCCCCAGCGGCGGCAGGTGCTTATCAGGTCATGCGCGGTGAACCGGCCGGTGAGATAGCCTTCTGTATACAGGTATAAATCTGTGGAAGCCTTACCGATGTCAAAGGTCGAAATCAGATCGGGACGGTTGTGCAGCAGACAGCCGGCGAGCAGCGCATCGGCCGAATATGCAAACAGAGAACTGTTTTTATGGGACTGGCGCAGATGGTCTATCATAGCAAGTGCGGCTTCGTATTTATCGGTGAACAGAAAACGCTCCAGACCGTAATAGAAGATGAATACGTAGCCGATTGGAACCGGCGTCGTTATATCCGACAGCCATTGCAGATAAACAGTGCGCTTTGCCGGCGTCAGACGCTCGTAGCTGGGATAATAACCAATATCGGCCGTTTGGTCGTTTTCAGTAGGGGAGAGGTCGAGCGGGAGCGACAGATCAATCGCCGACGGCTCGTTTTCTTCGGCAGCGGCGCAGTTACACAGCGGACCGTTCTTGATCCAGAGCAGATTGAGCACATCGTCCGGAATGGTGAACGGCAGCTCGGAGAAAGCAGCCACTTCTTTGCCTACGACCGGAGACACCGTCTTAGGCGCCGGGGCCACAGAGGTTTCGACAGTCTCGTCGGTTAAATATCCAGCGTCGCCCTGCTTGAGTTCTTCAAGAGTCTGCCGCGCCTGCACAGATAAGTGTTCGATGTAAGGGCCCATTTCCTGATAATACTTCTCGTAGCGTCCGCATCGAGCTTTTTCGGTTTTGAGAGCTGCAGCTTTTTGCGCCATATTGGAATGTGAACGCCGGATAAAATCTTCGGTCAGCATATTGCGGGACTCTAAAGCTCTGCGCAACTCCGGTTCAGGGCTTTGGGACGGAATGCGGAACAATCGATGATACAATGATAGCAGTGCCAGTGTTTCAATAAGCATATCATATCGAAAGAAGAAAACATCAGGGTTCATGGTTTTCGTCGTGAGCTCCAGACAATCACTGGCGACTCGTCGGTCGCGGTCGCGGTTAAGCTCCATTGTCTGACGTATGCAGCGCAGTTGCTTTTTGGAGAGCTGTTTGCCCGTTCCATAATCGTAGACGCGGCCGCCGAGATACTGGACGCGCAGTCCCGGTGTCTCGATCACCATGCCTTCAAGCGGAGAATTGCTTCTTTTGGCTTGTTTTGCCTGTTTTGATGGTTTCGGCTTGCGCCACATTAGCCAGATGATAAACAAGAAGAGTGCCGACAAACCGAACAGTAATGGTTGGTTTCCTTGTGTATCAAGCCCTAAAGACTCGCCCGCCAGTGCCATAAATATATAATTTATTGCACCTAAAGCGAGAATAACCGTCCATATTTTCTTTTTCATAGCGATTTATCCTTCCACCCCGTTCACGGTTCAACCAGTGCGCGGGGTTTTCTTATTTCATCGGCCAGCCGTTCGGCGAGCGCGATCGGGATGGCTTGATCGGTGAAATGGTTCTCGTAGATGTGGTTGAGTTCATGGTTCAGTGCAGCCTCGCGGCTGCGTTCGCAGAGGTATTCGCTGATAACAATCGTGAAAGTGATATTGTCATCTGTCACAGTGACCGCTTTAACCTTTGCGGGCAGCGGAGCCAGCAGCGCAAAGATTTCCGGGCTCATGGATCAATCTCCTTTGGTGTCTTTTCCGAACATGGCTTCGATTACTCTGACGGCCTTTTCTACATCTTCTTTTGTCGCGCCCTTTGCCAGCTGGAACATCATCTTCATCTCCGGACGGGTACGCAGCATTTCGAGGTACTCGTTCAGTTCTGCGTCCTCGGAGATGGGTTTTTCTTCGTTTCCACATAGGTAGTCTACCGAAACATGAAAATAATCGGCTATTTTTTGCAGTTGAGCCGCTTGAGGCGTGATACCTTTCTTCTTCCATGCGGTAGGCGTAGACTTGCTCAGTCCCATTTCGGTTGCGGCGCGGGTTGGTGTTATACCTTTCGCTTTGCAAAGCTCGCAATATAAGTCATAAAACACAGTACAGCCCTTCCTTTTTTGTGCAATATCACAAAGTTCAAAAAGTTTAGCTTTTGAGTATTGCAGAGTTCAATTATTTGAGCTATACTATCGTTGCTGGTTGAAATAGTTTAGCTCATTTGGTGAGTATTGTTTCTTGCAGTTCAATAATATCACCTGAGTTCAAAAATTTCAACAAGAAAATAGGAAAGGAGTTGAACTTTGTATGCCTGCACAATGGACGGGCGATTTAGTTGGCAAAATGCACTGTCATTGCATTAGTAACAAGCGCCTGGCACAGGAACTTGGCTGTACGCAAGAGTACGTCAGCATGGTCCTGAACGGCCACCGCGAACCGCCTGGCGCGGAGGAACGCTTTAACAAGGCAGTTCAGGAGATCATCAAATCACAATCAGTATAACAGGGAGAAAGTCCGATAAACAGGACTGTAATGCGAGGTGAACACCATGACAACCCCAACCATCATCACGGCCAAGCTATCCGAGCTGGAGCAGCTTTGTGAGAAGTACCCCAGCAAAATCCCGATTGAGGAGTGCGCCGCGTTCCTCGGCATGGCGCCTGCAAGCCTGCGGGCGAGCGTAGAGCATGGCAACTGTCCGTTCGGCTTAGGGTGGCTCAAGAAAAATTCGATGAACCGGGCATTTTTTGTACCGACATTAACATTTTACCTGTGGGTAACGCAGGGAAGTGGATTTCGAGAGGAGATGAGAACGTGAAACACATCAATGAAGCAATCGTCGGCCTGTCGTTCCTCGGTCTGCTGTCTGCCAGCGGCTACGCTGAAATGGACAAGCTGCCGATGGGCGGTTATACAGTTCTGGCAGCACTGTTGTTGGGCGTTATGCTTATCAGCGTGCGCAGTCTCGTTAAGCATTACTACGAGGGAAACTGAATGTGTGCGAAGAAGAAAAAAGCTGATATTTTGTCGCAGATGGCATCGGATGCTCGCGTGTCAGATGCAGCAAAATGCGAAATCAAGCCGGTTTTGCAGCCGCAAGCACGCAAAATCGGTGTGAAAACAGAAAAAAACGCCGCTGAGGAACGGCAATTCCAACAGCGGCATATGAAAGATTACACTTACATAATACCCGCAAGGAGGCGGGAAGTCAATGAAAATTGAACTGAAATCTTTGGACTTGGTGCACTTCAAGTGTTTTCCCAAGCTGCACCTCGACTTTCACGAGGGCGTGAACAGCCTATTCGGCGCCAATGCCGCAGGCAAAACCAGCGTTTATGATGCGTTGACGTGGCTGCTTTTCGACAAGGACAGCGCAGGCCACAGCCGCCCGGCCGTCAAGCCGACTGGTGCACCGGCAGGCGCGATGCCCGAGGTGACCGCCATTCTGGAGGTGGACGGTGAGCCGATCAAGCTCCGCAAGGTGCTCCGCGAGAAGTGGGAGAAGCCGCGCGGTTCGTCCATCGAGCGCTACGCCGGTGACACCCGTGACTATTACATCGACGATGTGCCGCTTGCCGAAAACGCATACAAGCGCCGCATTGCAGAGCTGATCGACGAGAGACAGTTTAAGTTGCTCACCGATGTCTGGGCGGTAACGAAAGGAATGCACTGGAAAGACCGCCGCACGCTGCTCGCTGAGATCTGCGGTCTGCCGGAGGACAAGCAGCTGCTTGCGGCTGCACCGCAGTTTACGGAACTGAACGAGAAAGTCGGCCGCCGGACAGTGGATGAATACAAGTCCGTGCTGATGAAGCAGCGCAAGGACATGAACGCAAACCTGAACACGCTGCCGGTCCGCGTGGATGAGTGCAGCCGCATGGTAGCGGAGCTGGAAAGTCTTGACTTCGCGGCAGCGCACAGCGAAAGCGACCGTTTGCAGGCCGAGCGCGAGCGGGTGCAGGGCGAGCTTGTGAAGCTGGCGAACAACACCCTTGCCGCACAGGCACGCAACGAGCTGGGCGCACTGCAAAATCAGCTCCGAGAGCTGGAAGCAGAAAACAACGCGCATCTTGCCAGTCAGCGCGTGCCGGTCGAGGACAAGACCGACGAGCTACGCCGTGCGCTTTCCGAACGCAAGCAGGACGTTGATCGCTTGCAGAGAACCATTGACCATGAAAAGCAGTACATCGCGGACGGCGAAACCCGCCTAAACGATTACCGTGCCCGCTGGCGTGCAATCGACGCAGAGGAGTTCACGGAAACCGTCTGCCCGACCTGCCATCAGCCGCTGCCGGCAGAGCAGGTTGCCGAGGCGCGCGAAGCCTTTGCCGCCTATCAGCAGCAGCGCAAGGGCGCACTCCTTGAGGACAGCAAGCTGGTCAAGCAGGGCATTGCAGCCGCACAGGAGCGCCTTGCGAGTGCCGAAACGACGCTGAAATCCGCACAGGACGAGGTGCAGAAAGCGCAGATTGCGCTTGACAGCTACACGCCGCCGGTCATTGCAGAACCGGAAAACCTGCCGGACTACGACCGCCGCAGGAACGCCATCCAGATGCTCATCACGGATACGGAAAAGCGGCTCGACCGATTGAACAGCGACACCGCTGCGGAAAAGACCCGTCTGGAAACCGAGCACGCCGAGCTGACGCGCCGCAAGCTGGAAAGTGATGCTGTGCTCGCCAAAGAGCAGACGCTCATTGATACGCGCCGCCGCATTGCCGAATTGCAGGCCGAGCAGCGCACTGCCGCCGCCGAGGTCGAGCAGATGGACAGGCTCATCGCCATGTGCGAAGAATTCACGCGCTACCGCGTGCAGGCCATCACCGAGAGCGTTAACAGCAAGTTCCGCCTGACGCGCTGGCGGCTGTTCACTGAGCAGGTCAACGGCGGTCTGGCAGACTGCTGTGAGCCGATGGATATGAACGGCTCGACGTTCGAGGGCACGAACAACGCCATGCAAATCAACATCGGCATGGACATTATTGACACGCTTTCCGCACATTTCGGCCGCCGTGTACCGCTTTTCGTGGACAACGCCGAGAGTGTTACACATTTGCAGCCTATCGGCTCGCAGGTCGTGCGGCTAGTGGTTTCGGAGCAGGATAAGGAGTTGAGAATCGAATGAGCCTGAAAGCAAAACGCAAGGTCGTGAGCAGCATTCCGCCGATGGACGGCGGCACCTACATGGGTGTTTGCGTTGCGGTCGTTGACCTCGGTCAGCAGTACAAGCAGTTCGAGAAGCAGAAGCAGGGCAAGTACGCCGAGGAATGTATGTTCATCTTCGAGATACCAGATGAGCGTGTCGAGGTGGACGGCGAGGACAAGCCGCGCTGGCTGTCGTCCCGCCGGTTTACGGTGTCGCTGCATGAGCGTGCGGCGCTGTTCCAGATGCTGACCGCATGGCGCGGCAAGGCGCTGACCGATGCAGAATTGGATCCGGCCGGTGATGGCTTTGATCTGATGCAGATGGCAGGCGTACCGGCCATGCTGAGCGTGACCGTCGTTGAAAAGGATGACGGCAGCAAGTACAACCGCATCGAGGCGGTCACCGGTTTCCCTAAAGGCCTTCCCGCACCGAAGCCGGAGAGCGAAATCCTCGTATTTGATGCGGATGAGCCGGACATGGAAGTGTTCGGCAAACTGCCCGAGTGGGTGCAGGACATCATCCGCAAGTCTACGCAGTTCGCGGACAACGCACCCGAGGAAAAGGTCGATATTCCGTCCGAAGAACCGGAAACGCCGCCTGAGAGCAAAGGAGCGTGCCCGATTTGACGTTTACATCACTGGCGAGCAGCTCTCGCGGCAACGCCTACGTTGTGTCGGACGGTGAAACGACTCTGCTGCTGGAGTGCGGCCTGTCGTTCAAGGAGCTGCAGAAGCGGCTCGGCTATGGCGTGGCGGACATTACCGCCTGCCTTGTCAGCCATGAGCATCAGGACCACGCCAAGGCGGCAGCACAAATGCTGAAAGCTGGCGTGCCGGTATACATGAGCGAGGGCACAGCCGCTGCCCACAAGGATGCAATGGATGCGGCGCACCTCATCCGGGCAGGAGAGGTACTGCGGTTCGGACACCTGACCGTCGTTCCGTTCCGCACCTATCACAATGTAGAGGAGCCGCTCGGATTTCTCATTGAGGACGGCCGCACGAAGGAGCGGCTGCTCTGGGCGGTCGATACAGCCAATCTGGGTGTCACCGCTGACCGGCTGACTTATATCGCCGTAGAGTGCAACTACGAGGAAAGCCTGCTGGACCGCAGCGACCGCATTCCCTCGGTGCTCAAGGAGCGTATCCGGCACAGCCATTTTGAGGTGTCGGACGTTATCAAATGGCTACACAAGCAGGATCTCAGTGGTGTACTCACCATCTGGCTACTGCACCTGTCCGCCGGCAACAGCAGGGCAGAGGCATGGCAGCGGCGGTTTGAACGGGAGTTTCCGGGTATCACCATTCGGATTTGTCCGGAATAAGAGGAGAATTTCATGAAAATCACATTTGACGTAGACCCGCGCACTGCATCGGCGCTGCTGAAATACGCCGCTCGCTGGAGTATGACACCTGGCGAGATCATAGACGGTCTGATGAGATTCTACAAACGTGAGATGAAGGAGAGGTACAACCATGAGCAACTTTAATAACACCGGCGAAGTCAAGGAGATCAGCATTCTGGACATGATGAACGGCGCGATCGGTGAGCGCACGGCCTACGAGCTGACGCGCATCATGAAAAACTGCCGCGACTTCAACACTGAGGCGAAAAAGGCGCGGACGCTGACCATCAAGCTGTCCATCGTGCCGACCGAGAACCGCGACAGCGTGGCGGTTCGCGCAGAGGTGAGCAGCAAGCTGGTTCCGGTCAAGCCGATCGACGGCGCACTGCTGCTCGGCGGCACAGATGCGGAACCCATCGTGATGGAGTACACGCCGCAGGTGCCCGGTCAGCAGTCGTTCGACCCGTCCGTTGTCACCGAACCCAAGGTCGTCAAGCTGGCGTAAATCAATAGGAGGATATTCAAAATGATCAAGGAAGCACTGGAATATATCGTAAACCTTTCGGCTCCGCATCTGGAGTTCCGCAATGGCAGCCACTATGCAGACCGCACGCTGCACCGCATTCCGAACGAGCTGACGGCATCGCCGCTGGCGGTACATACGCTGTCGGCGGTGCGCGACTACATCGAGAGCGGCGCAGATGAATGTGCCGAGGATGAGGACAGCATCGGCCGCCGCTTCGTTATCCATGTTGCGGATTACGACCGCGTGTACCTGTACCGCGAGCTGAACAGCGACAAGGCGCGTGAGTGCCTGCTGGAAGCTGAGCTGTCCGCACCAACGTTCCCGTTTGGCCGCTGGCTGGGCGTGGAGGAGTTCATCATCAATATGCAGACGCATTTCGTGCCGACCGAAGTCCGCGACACGTTGGTGCAGCTCATTAGCACGGTAACGACCGAGAACGGCGTATCGCTGGCGGATGACGGCATGACGCAGCGCGTGACGGCCCGTAGCGGTATTTCTCTTGTGAAGCAGGTGAGCGTGCCGAACCCGGTTGTACTGGCGCCGTACCGCACCTTTACCGAGGTTGAGCAGCCGAAAAGTCCGTTCGTGTTCCGTATTCGCCAGACCGGCGATGAGGTGCAGGCGGCGCTCTTTGCGGCTGATGCGGATGCATGGAAGCGTGAGGCCATCGCAAATATCCGCGACTGGTTCGAGCAGCACATTCCGCAGGAGCTCCGCGAGGACGTTATCATTCTGGCGTAAGTAGGCGAGGCACAGGGCGGCAACCCCGCCCTTCCTGCCCTGAAAACCGGAGGTGATACTACGGGCAGACCGACCAAGGACGGACTGGATTATTTCCGTCACGACATTGGACTGATGAGCGATCCGAAGCTGATTACCGCACGGCGCAAGTACGGCGCGGCGGCGATCGTGGTGTACTTACAGCTGCTGGTGATGGCGTACCGCGACAAAGGCTATTATTTAGCCTACGGCGATAGCGACCGTGACGGCGTGATCTGGTCCATTAAAAGCGAAGTATTGTCCGGACGCTATGAGCCGGACGCAGAAAAAATTGCAGAGATGATAGACTGTCTGGCGGCGCACGGGCTTTTCGACGGCGACCTGTTCCAGCAGGGCATTATCACCTCGCACAGAATCCAGGAGCACTACTACTTTGCGACTGCCGGACGAACCAATCCGGAGGTGAAGTGGGAACTGTGGCTTCTGACCGAGCAGGAAATGCGGGAGATCAGCTCTCGCAGTGTTTTGCTGCAAAAATTCATTTCCCGCGAGGGAAACCCCGGTTTCACAAGCGAGAAACCCCAGTTTCACGAAAGCGAAAGTACACATAGTAAAGTAAAAGAAAAAGATAGGAATATAGATAGTAATTCTACTCTACTACACAGCGATGTGGAGGAAATTTTAGGAGAACGGCTGAACAAGGCCAACCGCTCTGCTATCGCCAAGATGAGGTCATTAGGAATGACCGATGAGGTGATAACCGCCACTGCGCATTATGCAGTCGGCCACGCCAAGAACGACAGCCGCGGTTATGTGCCGTACTTTATGACGGTCCTGCGGGAGCACCTGAAAAACGGTGTACTGACGGCAGCGGACCTGTCCAGGCCGAAGGAGCAGAGCAGACCAAAGCAGGAGGACCCGAGCGGCTATCTCAGCCCGACGAACATCGGCGGTACTGAACGGCAGCAGGATGATTCGCAGCTTTCGGACTGGGAGCGGGAATGGAAAAATCGGGTTATGAACCGCAGTAAGGAGAACAGTAATGACGATTAAAGAATATCAGCGCAAGGCCATGCGTACAGCGACGCCGAAGTGCTATAACACGGCAAATGCCGCTCTCGGCCTGACCGGCGAGGCTGGCGAGGTGGCCGATGAGGTCAAGAAGTGTATGTATCAGGGGCATCCGTGGCAGCCGTCCAAGATCATCGAGGAGCTGGGCGACGTGCTGTGGTATGTGACTTTGATGGCTGAACTGATGAACGTGCCGTTGGAGTACATCATGCAGGCAAACATCGAGAAGCTGGAACGGCGGTATCCGGATGGTTTTTCGTCGGCGGCGAGTGTAAATCGGGAGGAGAACAATGAATAAAATCCGCATTGCAACCAACGACATGGCGCTGACCGTCAAAATGTCGGACGAGCAGGCCAACGTCTGGTTCGGCACGCTGACCCGCGCTCTGCTGGGCGAGTATCCTGATATTGCGGAGCCGGTCGAGGTGGAAGAACCGGAGGTCGAGGACAGCGAACCGGAAACCGAAGAGCAGCCGTCTGATCTGGATGAGGACGAACCGGAACCGGTTGAAGAACCCACGCCGCAGGAGAGCTACAAGGGCTTTCTGCGTATCACCTGTGCACATTGCGGCGAAACCGGCAGCTTTAACGCGCGGTACCCGATCGGGTTCTATCGCTGTAAGTCATGCGGTGAGAACAACGCGCTGCACGATCTGCACCGTTTGAAATTCCGCTGTGAGTGCGGCCATACATGGGTCTACCATACGAACGCAACGGAGCGCATCATCGAGCATAACTGCCTTGCGTGCGGTATGCCCATGCAGGCAGAGCAGGACAAAAACGGGGATTATTCCCCGTTGTAATTCGTTTGAGCTGTTTTAAGCTCTGGTTTGAGAGGAGAATGAGCGATGGAAGCAGTTCGCAAGCGTAAATCTCCGCCGCTCGGCAAGCGCCCATGGACACCGGAGGATGAAAGCTATCTGACAGAGAAGTGGGGCTATGCATCGGTGCCCGCCATCGCGAAGAAATTGAACCGCACGGAGAACGCGGTCGTTGTTCGGGCACAGCGGCTCGGCTTGGGAGCTGTGCTGATGGCAGGCGGGTACGTCACGCTGAACCAGCTGCTCTCCACAGTGACAGGAAGGGAACGCGGCAACACCTACCAGCGCAAAAGCTGGGTAGAGAACCGCGGCCTGCCGGTACACCGAAAGAAAGTCCGCCAGTGCAGCTTTCCTGTGGTCTATCTGGAGGAGTTCTGGGAATGGGCGGAGCGCAACCGCAGTTTCCTCGACTTCTCGAAAATGGAGCCGCTGGCACTCGGCTGGGAACCGTCGTGGGTCGCAGAGCAGCGCAAAAAGGATTACCGCGCCTGCGCGATCCAGCGCAAGGATCCGTGGACGGCAGACGAGGACAGCCGCCTTAAAATGCTGCTCAGTCAGCACAAATATACATGGGCGGAGCTGTCAGAGATGCTGCACCGCACGACTGGTGCAATCCAACACCGGTGTCGGGATCTCGGCATCAAGGATCGCCCGGTCAAGGCGGATAACCACGGTAAAAGCGCGGTGTGGAACGAGCGCGACTATGCGGTTCTGGCGGACGGTATCCGTCACGGTGACAGCTACATGGCAATCGGACAAGCACTCGGCAAGTCGGAAAAGGCGGTGCGCGGCAAGGTCTACACGGTGTATCTGACCGAAAACGCGGATAAGGTGCGCGAATACATGGGCGATGGTCCGTGGGGAGCCGGTGCGCCGGAGCCGAAAGTCAAGCAGGCGGTGTACCTGTCCACCACGAGAACAGAGGTGCGCAAGCAGCTGTCATATCTGGTAGGGCTGCTGCGGAAACGGGCGAATGATCTGGGCTACGACCCGTATTGGCAGCGGTTTATGTGTCAGCACTGGGACGACTTCGGCGGCTGCTCTGCCAGCTGCGCGAATTGCGATGACTGCACAGAATTTCGGCGTATCCGTCCGCAGTATTGCGCTCGGTGCGGCGGCACGTTCTACGAGAGGAAAGAGAACCGTTTCTGCGGTGCCTGCCGAACGGCACGGAAGAAGAAAGCACAGCGGCATTGGTGCCGCGTCAACCGTAGCTGAACAGGAGAGGAGAACAACCAATGGCAAAATGTAAATTCTGTGGGCAGGGCGTGCGGACTGCACCCGTGTTCCATCCGGCCTGCTGGGAGCAGCGGGCAAACAAGGTCGCGGAGGAGTTCTGTGATGAATACTGCCGCTGGCCGAGTGAAGTCAAGGATCAGCGCGACCTCATCGAGCTGCATTGCTCGGAGTGCGTGGTCGCGGAGCTGCTGCGGATGGGAGGCAATGAGGTATGATTTTAGAGTTGACCAAACAGAACATCTTGAACCTGACGAATGAGAGCAAGCGCAAGAATATCCTTGCCGCATGGCGCAGCTGGGGCATCTGGCACAAGGCGCCCGAGATCGGGCTTAGCGTGTACCGACTCGATCTGCCGGACGGCTCGTTCTTTACGGCCAGCTGGTATGAGGGCGACGACTTCTTTCCGGGCGGCAGCATGGGCAACGTCAATCGTCCGCGTTTCAATCTCTGCAACAAGGGCGGCAAGCTGAAAGCCGGGAGCAAGGCCGAGAGCCTGCTGACGGATAAGCTCAAAGAGCTGCGGAAGGAGATGCTGAGCCATGAAAACTGATGAACTGATTATGGCTTTGCAGAAACTGAAAGTGCAGACCGGCTCTCTGGCCTGCCTCGGCTGCAAACACGAGGATACCTGCGGTGAGCATGGCTGTGCCCTGATCCGCGAGGCGGTAACGCAGCTGATCGAGCAGAACGGCTGGGTCAATCCAAAGGACCGCCTGCCGGAGCGCGGCGTGCCGGTGCTGACGTACAACAAGTGGGGACGTGCAAGAGTGGAAACACTGCGTACCTGGGACGAGCAGCCATATTTTGTCGGCGGGCTGAAAGCCGGAACAGATGTGCTGTTCTGGCGACCGCTGCCGCAGCTGCCGGAGGTGCAATGATGTACATTCTGAGCGGTGACAAGAAGCAGATCATCAACTCGGATTTCGTGGAGCGCTTTTGCATCTCGGAAAAGCCGGATGCGGCGCTCATCGTCGCAAGCTATGACAAGAACGCCAAGGTAGTAACTGTGGCGCGGTATCGTGATCTGCGGGAAGCGCAAAAGGTGCTGGGTGAATTACTCTGCGCCATCGCAGGCGGACAGGCATATTACACCATGCCGGAAAGCCTGCTGTATGCGGAGCAGCGTATCAGCAAAGATGCACGCATCAAGCGGAAAGGCGGCAGCTGATTATGACCGACAAATCACTGGAAATGCTGAAATGGCTGCTGGAAGATCTGGAAACAGACGAGGGTGTGTGCTACAAGACCCGCAGCAGCACCTGCGCCACGGCCTGCCCGCTGTGGTACGCCGGTGCCTTTGGTGATAATATCTGTCTGCCGTCTGTGCTCGGTCACAGGGTAACACGGCTGATCCGGGACAAGCAGCTGCGTGAACGAGAAAAAGGAGGAGTAACTCATGGCAAAGACTAAGAAAAAGCATTCCGGCAAGCCGCGGGGCATGAACTATGCGGATATGCTGGCGCGCAAGCGCATGATCCGTGAGGCAGTACAGGAGGCGGCAGACGATGCCACCGTGCAGCTGCGTGCGGATATGGCAACACAGAAAGCACTCTGGCTGGCGGTCTGCTCGGTGGCCGATGCTTACGGTTTCGGACCAGAGCGCATGAAGAAGTTCTTTATTGCACTCCAGGAAAACAACGACGAGATCACGCGCATGGAGAAAGAGGTCGATGCCGACTATGCCTACGAGAAGCTGCGGCTCAAGGCCGAGCGTGTAACCGGCATGAAGATCGAGTATCTGTATGAGCACGAAGCAAAGGAGAATGAGGCATGAAGAAAAAGAAGATAAAAATCTGCATGTCCGCGTCGACGGAGGTGTGAACGTATCGGGTTCTCCATTCATGGTGCCGAAAACGTTCGACTGCATCATCACCAACGATGAAATCGGCAAGACACTGAGCATCAACGACGGCAATGTGCAGTTCACCATTCCGTTTGAGCCAATCGAGCGGTATTTGAAGTAGGAGGAAGATATGAAAGCAATCCGTAAAAAGCCCGGCGCACAGCCGGAAATTATTGAAGTAGACAACACGCTGGCAGCCTTGCAGCAGGAGGTCGGCGGGTACATCGAAACCGTAACGATTGCATCGGATGCCGTCGTTATCTGCAACGAGGAAGGAGTGCCGCTCGGAATGCCGTACAACTGCCGGTTCTTCGACGTGGATTTTGTCGGCACGATCCTCGTGGTCGGCCGTAACAAGGACGAGTTCTGCGACGTTCCGGAGGCCGACTTCCTGATGTATCATCTGCGAGAGGAGACGGGTCATGACGATCACTGATTTGCTGGTCAATCTTGACTGTATCCTGTGGCTGCTCCTGTTCTTCCTCGTGCTGCACCGGATAAACTTCTGGGACGGGAAATTCAGCGAGCTGCATGAGGAATTGATGAGGGCAATCCGAGAGGAGGACAAGGACAGTGACTGAATACAGCTGCAAAGTACGGCGTTACTTAGCATGGAGGTACGGCGATGAAGAAAAAGCGTGTCAATCCGCACAGGCGTCCGGCGACACTGGCGGACGTACAAAAGGCAAAGAAAGCCGCGCAGAACGAGGCGGTAACAACAGCATGGGCAATCTTTTTCTCGGCGCTGCGGGATAAGGAGGGCTTCGGCTACACACGGCTCCGGCGGGTCTGGGACGAGGTAAACTACTTCGCGGACAGCGTTTCCAAGGGCTATGTGTCGATCGCCGATCTCGAAAAGGAACTCGAAGACTACGGAATCACGTTGAGGTAGGATTATGACAACTAAGGATTGGCTGAACCGCGGGTGGGCACTCGACCGCGAGATTACGGCTTTGGAGAGTGCCAAGCGCCGGGCATATGACCGCTGTGTGTCAGGCGTGGCATCGGTGAGCGGTGCACCGGGTGGCGGCGGTGCCTCAGACGGCGGCCTGAGCCGCTACGCCGACTTTGCCGCGCAGGTGGACGCCCAGATCGACAAGCTGATTGACATCAAGCAGGAAATCGCGGACGTTATCGCGCAGGTACCGGATTCGTCGCTGCGTGCGCTGCTGGTACGGCGGTACATGAATTTTGAGAAGTGGGAGGTTATCGCCGTTTGTCTGAACTATTCCCGCAGGCAGGTAACACGGCGGCACGGACAGGCGCTGAAAGAGGTCGGCAGGATTCTCGCTGAGAATGATGTCCTTTAATGTCCCACTAAGTCATGCTATACTGGTATCATGAAGTTCAGCGGGAATGAAACTTAGGTCCCGTATTTCTCCTGCTTCATAGCATTGGAAACACCTCCGGAAAGGCACTCTTGGAAACAAGGGTGCTTTTTCGTGCCCAGAATTCAGAAAGGACGGTGCAGAATGGCAAAAGGCAAATATCAGGAATGGCTTACGCCGGACGGCATCACCCGTCTGGAAGCGTGGGCGAGGGATGGTTTGACGGATGAGCAGATCGCAGCCAGGATCGGCATTACGACCAGCACGCTGTACGACTGGAAAAACAAATACTCGGAGTTTTCGGAGGCCCTAAAAAGGGGAAAAGAGGTCGTAGACATCGAAGTTGAGAACGCTTTACTCAAGCGTGCGCTCGGCTACGACTACACCGAGAAGCGCGTAGAGCGCAGTAAGGATGGCGGAAAGAAGAGCATCAAGACCGTGCAGACGGTCAAGCACATTCCGCCGGACACGACCGCGCAGATCTTCTGGCTGAAGAACCGCCGACCGGACAGGTGGCGCGACAAGCAGCAGATCGAGCACTCCGGCACTCTCGAGGTGGAAAACCCGCTTGCCGGTCTGACCACCGAGGAGCTGCGGAAGCTGGCTGAAGATGGTTGACCCTCGCATTCGCAGGGCGGCTCGCCTTGAACTTGCCCGGCGTGATTTCTGGTCGTTCTGCAAGCTGATGGCGCCGGACTTCTACCGCGAGGACCGGCCGTACCTCAAAACGCTGTGTCGGCGCTTACAGGCGTTCTGCGAGAGCGACCGCAAGGTGCTGGTGGTCAATATGCCGCCGCGACACGGCAAGAGCCGCACGGCGGTGCTGCTGAGCCAGTGGTTGTTTGGGCGCGATCCGTCCGAGCAGATCATGACCGGCAGCTACAACGAAACGCTGTCCACGACATTCGCGCGGGCGGTCCGCGACGGCATTGCGGAGGAACGGTTTGACCCGAGCCGCATCGTGTTTTCGGACATTTTCCCGCAGACACGCATTAAGTACGGCGAGGCCGCCGCAGGCAAGTGGGCGCTTGAGGGGCAGTACGCGAGTTACCTTGCGACCTCTCCGGGCGGCACGGCGACCGGCTTCGGCGCACGCAAGCTGATTCTCGATGACCTGATCAAGAAGGCCGAGGAGGCTTTTAACGAGGGCGCACTCGACAAGCAGTGGCAGTGGTTCACGGACACGATGCTGTCCCGAACCGAAACAGGCTACAAGATCGTTATCATCATGACACGCTGGGCGACCGGTGACCTTGCAGGCCGTGCGCTGGAGCACTGGCCGGATGCGGAACTCATCACGATGAAAGCCTTGCAGGACGACGGTACGATGCTGTGCGATGCGGTTCTCACCCGTGAGGACTACGAGGACAAGGTTCGCACGATGAGCGAGGAGATTGCCAGCGCGAACTACCAGCAGCAGCCGATCGACCTGAAAGGCCGTCTGTACAGCAGCTTCAAGACCTATACGGACATTCCGCGCGATGCCAATGGCAAGCCGCTGTTCACGCATATCCGCAGCTACACCGACACGGCGGACACCGGCGCGGACTATCTGTGCAGCATCATCTACGGCGAGTATAACCACGAGGCCTATGTGCTCGACATCTACTACACCAAGGACCCGATGGAGACCACCGAGCCGGAAACCGCACGGCGGCTGCTGGCGCACGGCGTAAACCTCGCGAAAATCGAGAGCAACAACGGCGGCCGCGGCTTTGCCCGCAACGTGCAGGAGCAGCTTCGGCGGCTCGGCTCCAACCGCTGCCGTGTGGAGTGGTTCCACCAGAGCGAGAACAAGGTCGCGCGTATCCTCACGAACTCAACGTGGGTGCAGGATCACATTTACTACCCCGTAAACTGGCGCGACCGCTGGCCGGAGTACGCAAAAGCAATGTTACATTACCAGAAAGAGGGCAAGAACGCCCACGATGACGCTCCCGACGCGACAACCGGCGTTGCGGAGCAGTTTACCAGGAAAGGAGGGGTCAGCGTATGGTGAAAGTGAACAGCCGCACGATTCAGCGGCTTTTGCAGGGGCACGGGCAGTTCATCCGCGAGGCGGACGAGGCTCGGCGCTATTACAGCAACGTCAACCGCATCAAGCAGGACAACAGCGTTTTGCAGCGGCAGGCAGAGACCGAACAGGCGCTCGGCAATCCGCTGCACCTCGCGGACAACCGCATTTCGCACTCGTGGCATAATCTGCTCGTGACGCAGAAGGTTTCCTACGCGCTGAGCTACCCGCCGGTGTTCGATGTGGGGAACAAGACCGCCAACGAGCGGATTGCAGAGATTCTCGGAGATCAGTACACTGCAACGGCCATGCAGCTCGGCATTGACGCGAGCAACACCTCGGTCGGCTGGCTGCACTACTGGCGCGGCACAGACGGCAGGTTCCGCTACCACACCGTAGACCCGGAACAGATCGTGCCGGTGTTCTCCGGTACGCTGGAGAGCGATCTCGTCGGCGTGCTGCGCTGCTACACCATGCTCGACCCGCAGAGCGGTCAGACCGTGCAGGTGTGCGAATACTGGGACGACACGACCTGCCGGTTCTACCGTCAGAACGGCGTGTCCGGCAACTACACCTACTTCGAATATCCGGAAGTCGGGCAGGAGCTGCGGCACGGCCTCGGCGCGGTGCCGTTCATCCCGTTCTACAACAACGCCGACCGGCGGGGCGATCTGCCGCTGTACCGCGACCTGATCGACGCCTACGACAAGGTGGTTTCCGGCTTTGCCAACGATATGGAGGACGTGCAGGAGGTCATCTTCGTCATCAAGAACTACGGCGGCACGGACAAGACCGAGTTCATGAGCGACCTCAAAAAGAGCAAGCTCATCAAGGTCGAGGGGGACGGCGGCGTGGACACCATCCGCGCGGAGATCCCGTTTGAGGCGCGGAACGCTTTCCTCGAAAGAACCCGCCGTCAGATCTTCGTCAGCGGCATGGGCGTTGACCCGAACCCTGAGAATTTCGGCAACTCGTCCGGCGTGGCGCTCAAGTACCTGTACAGCCTGCTGGAGCTCAAGGCCGTGATGCTGGAAACGCAGTTCCGCAGCGGCTTTGCCGAGCTGGTACGCGCTATCTGCCGTCTGGAGGGTATCGCACAGCCGAAACGCATTCTCCAGACATGGACACGCAACATGGTTCAGAACGACCTCGAAACCGCGCAGATCGCGCAGCAGTCGGTCGGCATTATCTCGGACAGAACCATTCTCGCAAACCATCCGTGGGTAGACGATGCCGAGAACGAGCAGAAGCAGCTGGAAAAGGAACAGCAGGCGGCAGCCGAGAAGCAGCCGCAGTTCCGGTTCCCGCCAAAGGACGGTGCAGGCGATGGCAGCAGCGGATAAGCTGAACGGCGCCTACTGGCGCAAGCGTGCCATCGAGCTGGCCGAAAAGCAGAAGCAGGAAGATGATGACCTGTGTCTGCGGTTCCATCGGGAATACGAGCGCATTCTGCACGAACTGGATAAGGAGCTCTCGATCTTCTATGCCCGCTATGCCGCAAACGAGAGCGTCAGCATGGCAGACGCACGCAGGCTGCTGCGGGATGCAGAGCTGGAGGACTTCCGGATGTCGCTGGACGAGTTCCGGGATAAGGCGCTTGCAGGCGGCTTTGACAAGGAGCTGGAGGAGGTTTATCTCCGGTCGCGTATCTCGCGCTTGCAGGCATTGCAGGCACAGGTTGAACTGCGTATGATGGAGCTGTTCGGCTCTCAGCGCGATGTGCTGCGCGACCACTTGCAGGAGCGTTACACCGACACCTACTACCGCACGGTGTACGCTGTCAGCCAGCAGGTCGATGTGGTGAGCACGTTCGCAAGGATTGACCCGCAGACGGTCGAGAAGATACTCGCTACGCCGTGGGTCGGCAGTGAGTTTTCGTCCCGCATCTGGGCGGACAAGGACAAGCTGACCCGTGAGCTGATGCAGACGCTCTCGCGCGGCTTTGTCCGCGGCGATTCGCTCGATCGCATGACGAAAGAGTTCGCCAAGCGCATGGGCGTGTCCGAGAGCAGGGCGGCAACGCTCATTCACACCGAGAGCGCCCACATGGCGGCTGAAGCTGCCGAACAGGGATACCGGGAAACAGGTGTCCAGTCCTATCGGTTCGAGGCAGCACTCGACCTCAAGACCTGCGCAGTGTGCGGTGCTCTGGATCAGCGCGAGTTTCCGCTTGCGGAGCACGAAACCGGCATCAACTATCCGCCGCTGCATCCGCGCTGCCGGTGTACCACCGTTCCGGTAACGGAGTTCCGAATTGGCAGTAAGCGTGCAGCCAGAAATCCCGCGACCGGCAAGACCGAGTATGTCGAGAAAGGTATGACATATGAGGAATGGCATAAGAAATATGTTGAAAACGACCCGGAAAGTGCTATACTGGAATTGAACAAGCGCGAAACAAGCGCACTGCAGAAGTATGTCAGTGCGGCCAGCTATTCGCTAAACGATAAGCTGCGCAGAGGTGAATCGCTCAGCGAAGCGGAACAGCGCTGGACGAAACGGCTTGACAAGGCGATGGATAAACTTCCAGTGTACGAGGGAACGGTATATCGTTCTCTGTCCAGTGACATGATACCGGATAAAGCTGCTTTTCTGGCAGCGCATGAGGTTGACGCGATCGTTACATACGACGCATACACGTCTACTTCTACGGAGGTATATGACTCGGATATGGATATTCAGCTGGTTATTCAGAGTAAGACCGGCAGAGATATGCGTGGTATCAACACAATCGAAAAGGAAATCCTTTTCAAGAGAGAATCGCGTTTCATTGTTGACAGAAAGGAGGGCAACACCATATGGCTGACAGAAATTTAACCTTTGAGGACTTCAAAAGGCTGTCACCCGAGGAACGCAACAGGCGATATGAAGAACTGTCCAATCATGACAAGTTCCTGGCACGCTGTTCGCAGCCGTCGGGCGTTCATGGTGTGCTGTGCAATACCTGTATCCACCGAAAGCGGGTATGCTGCAAGGCGTTTCCGGATGGTATCCCGGGCGAGCATATGAATAAGCTGGAGGAAAACCCGGCAATCGAATGTGCACCGGGCGTTCACTATCAACCAAAGACTTAGTCATCAAGACCGTACATTGGAGAGATAACAATGGATCTCATTCAGCACATGAAAAAGCTGCTCGGCACCGAGCACCCATATGACAAAGCGCATCGCCTCAAGGTGGAATGCACGGACGGTATTACGCTGACCGGCAAATTCGTCACCATCGTAGGCGCACTGGACAATGAACCGGAGATTGCAGAGCTGATTATCCGGCGCGACGACAACGGCGTTCTGACCGGAATGCTGGAAACCGAAATCAAAACAGTAGAACTGATGGACTAAACCACCAAGGATTCAATCCAAGGTGGTTTTTTCATACCCATTTTTCGATGAAAGGAGCAAAAAACAATGGAATTTCTCAAAAGCCTTTTTGAAAAGGGCGCACTGACCTGGGAACAGTTCCAGCAGGCGGCAAAGGACGCAAAGTTTGAGGTGGTCAACGCCGCCGGCGGCGCTTACGTTCCCAAGGCCGACCTGGACACCAAGGCGCAGGAGCTGACCACGGCGAACAACACCATCAAGGACCTGCGTGCGGCCGCCAAGGCGTGGGACGGCAAGGACCCGAAGAAGCTGGAGGACGACCTCAAGACCCTCCAGACCAAGTACGACACCGATACCGCGAATATTCGTCGCGATGCGGCAATCGACCTGGCGCTGACCCGTGCCCATGCACGCGATCCGCAGCTGACCCGCGCGGCGCTCTCGATGGACGACATCAAGATCGGCGCGGACGGCAAGATCACCGGCCTTGACGCGCAGGTCGAAAGTCTGAAAAAGGACAAGGCATGGCTGTTCGAGGAGGACGGCGCCGGTCAGTCCGGCAAGCAGGGCGGCAAGGGCGGAAACCCGAACGGCGGTCAGGGCGGCGGCTACAATCCGCAGTCCGGCGGCAACCCGAACACGGTAAACGATCTCGGTTCCGCTCTCGCAGAAGTATACAACACCAACGGCTAACAGAAAGAAGGAATGAAAAATGCCTATCACTCTCGCACAGGCAAAGGTCGGCATGGCAAACCATGTGGACCAGCAGGTTATCGACCAGTTCCGCCGCGGCTCCATGCTGCTGGAGGCACTGACCTTTGACAACTCGGTATCGCCCGGTACCGGCGGCTCTACGCTGACCTATGGCTACACCCAGCTCAAGACCCCGGCAGGCGCGGATTTCCGTGACATCAACACCGACTACACCGACACCGTAGCCGACCGCGAAACCAAGTCGGTTGACCTCAAGATCTTCGGCGGTACGTTCAAGATCGACCGTGTTCTCGCTAACACCGCGAACGGTCAGATCAACGAGGTGCAGTTCCAGCTCGAGGAGCACATCAAGGCGACCACCAACCTGTTCCACTACACCGCCATCAACGGCGACAAGGGTACCAAGGGCTTTGACGGTCTGGACACGCTGCTTGTCGGCACTTCCACCGAGATCAACGCGGATGCATCCAAGGCGATCGACCTGTCCACCTCGGCGGCGATCGACACCAACTACAAGACCGTGCTCGATATGCTCGACGAGTTCCTGTCCGAGCTGGACGGCGTGCCGACCATGCTCATCGGCAATGCGGCACTGCTGACCAAGATCCGCTCCTGCGCCCGCCGTGCAGGTTATCTGACCCACTCCGAGGACGCTTTCGGCCGTCAGATGAGCGGTTACAACGGCATTCCGTTCATGGATATGCAGTATTACTACGACACCGCCGAGAAGAAGGAAAAGCCGGTCGTACCGATCACGTCGCGTGAATACGGCGCGTCCTCGTCCAAGACCACCGTTACCGGTCTGACCGACCTGTACGCTGTCCGTCTGGGTCTGGACGGTTTCCACGCCGTATCTCCGATGGGCGGCAAGGTGATCTCGACCACGCTGCCGGATTTCAGCACCGCAGGCCCGGTCAAGGCCGGTGATGTCGAGATGGTAGCGGCAACCGTGCTCAAGAAGTCCCGCGCTGCCGGCGTGCTGCGCAACTTCAAGGTAAAGTGAGGGAAGCGCTATGTACAAGATCAAGGCACCGAACGAGGAGTACGACCGCAAGATCGGCGGCGTGCAGTTCGTCAGTGGTGAGGCGCAGACGGATAACGAGTGGCTTGCAAGCTGGTTCTCCGGCCGTGCGGGCTTTACCGTGGAAACTGTGACCGCCGAGGAGGAAACCGATCCAACCGAGGACAAACCGAGGGGGAAGCGCAGAAATGACAAGGGAAACGCTGATGCTGCGGGCGCAAAGCCTGCTGCCGAACCTGCCGCAGGAAACGCTTGAGTTCGCCTGCGATCTGGTGCTCGAGCAGATCTGCAACTACTGCAATCTGACCGAGGCGCCGGACGGCCTGACGAACACCGCAGCGCTTATGGTGCGCGGTCTGGTAAACAGCGTTCAGCTCCAGAACGAGAATATGCAGCCTGCCGCAAAGGGCGTGTCCAGAGGGGATACGTCCTTTTCCTTTGCAACCGCAGCGGAACAGCTGGCGGCGCTGGCAAGCTCGGGCGACTTCCTCACCGACTACAAGGCGCAGCTGAACGCCTATCGAAAGATGAGGTGGTAGTATGCTCGGCAATCCGGAGCTGGAGCGTGCGCTGCTCGAGCAGACCTATGACGGCGTGATGACCGTCACCGGCACAAGCAAACAGGAAGTGGGCGGCGAAACCGTTGTTACGCCGGACGCAGTGCTGCACGAGAATATCCCGTGTGCACTGTCGTTTTCGGGCACACCGGACAGCAGGACCGACGCAAACAGCGGTCAGATCAGCTATCAGGCCACGATCTACTGTGCGCCTGATCTGGCTGTTCCGGCAGGCTGCCTCATTGTGGTTCAGCAGTACGGCGCGACCTATCGGCTGAAATACAGCGGCGAAAGCGCGGTCTATCCGACGCATCAGCAGCTTTCCGCTGTCCGAGAGGAGCGAGCGTAATGGCAAGCTGGGGAAGCTGTGATTTTCACGAGCTGCGCGACTTAAACGAACGCATTAAGGCTGCCGCCAGCGAACCGGAGATGGACGCTTTCTACACCGGCCTGCTCGATGAGATGATGAACGGTCTGCTGAAAAACGTCAAAAAGGTCACGCCGTATAAAACCGAGCACCTGAAACGTAATTGGTTTATTACTCATGCGCGGCGCAGCGGGAAACATTACCGTGCGGAGATTTATAATAACGTCTTTTACGCGCCCTATGTGGAGAACGGACACCGTATCGTCCACAAGGGCGTGACGCACGGTTTCGTTGAAGGCAAGCATATGCTGCGCGACAGCCTGTTCGACCTTCAGAAAAAAGCGCCGGACTTTATCAAGACCAAAAGCGAGGAATTTCTCAGCCGCATGATGGAGGGCAAATGATTAACGTAGTACAGGAAATCGTCGATAAGCTGCGCTCGGTCTATCCATCGGCGCAGTACGACATTTACACCGAGCGTATCGAGCAGGGTTTCACCGTGCCGTGCTTCTCCATTCGGCAGCTTCGTGCGGACGTCACGCCGTACCCGACCGGCCTGCATGAGATCGTGCAGCACATGGACGTGCGGTTCTTCCCGTCGGACGGCCGTCCGCAGGAGCAGTGCCGAGAAGTTGCGCAGACACTCACACTGCTGCTGCGGCGCACAGAAAGCCTGCGCGGGAGCAATCTCTCGTGGGAAATTGCAGACGAGGTGCTGCATTTCTTCGCGGACTACCGGCAGTTTGTCCGGGAAGTCCCGGAAGATATTCCGATGGAGAATTTGCAGACAACCGTAGGAACGGAGGACTGACAATGGCAGTCAAACACAAAACCGAGGCAGGAGCACCGGCGTTTACCGGCGCACAGCTCCTGACCTTCGACAGATACCGCGAGCGGCGCGACCTGCTGGGCGTGCTGCTCGACAAGGATCAGCGCTACACCTTTTCCGAGGTGGACGCGCTCATTGACAACTTTATGAAAGGCAAGGTGAATTAAATGGCTTTAGGCGGCGGTATGTATACCGTACAGAACAAGGTTCTGCCCGGTGCGTACATCAACTTTGTGTCGGCGGCGCGTGCGTCTGCGACCCTGGGCGACCGCGGCACGGCGGCTTTCCCGCTGTCCCTCGACTGGGGACCGGAGAACGAGGTCGTGACCATCGAGAACAGCGAGTTCCAGAAGGGCTCACTTGCGCTGACCGGCTACGCCTACACGGCGGACGAGCTGCGTCCGCTGCGCGAGATCTTCGCAAATGCCAAGACGCTGCACCTGTTCCGTCTGAACAGCGGCGGCGCAAAGGCAGCCTGCAAGTACGCAGAGGCGAAGTATCCGGGCAAGATCGGCAACGAACTGAAGATCGTGATTCAGCAGAACGAGGGCTTCACGGTATCGACGAACGAGGTCTACGACGTTTCGACCTACATCGGCACGACCCTTGTGGACACGCAGAAGGCAGTTAAGGCAGTTTCCGACCTTTCCGACAACGACTATCTGCACTGGAAGGGCAGCGAGGCGCTGACCGAGAACGCGGGCCTGCTGCTCACCGGCGGCACGACCGGCGCGGTGCAGGATGCAGCTTACCAGACGTTCCTCGACAAGATCGAGCCGTACAGCTTCAACGCGGTCGGCTGCGACACGAAGAACAGCACGGTCAAGGGTCTGTTCGCCAACTGGACGCGCCGCCTGCGTGATGAGCAGGGCGTGAAGTTCCAGTGCGTGCTGCATGGTTATCCTGCGGCAGACTATGAGGGCGTGATTTCCGTCAAGAACGGTCTGGTCGGTGCATCTGATGATACCTCGGCTGTCTACTGGACGACCGGCGCGGAAAGCGCGTGCGCGGTCAACCGCTCGATGACCAACTCGACCTACACCGGCGAGTACGACATCGACACGAACTACACCCAGACCCAGCTTGAAAAGGCGATCAAGGCCGGTGAGTTCACGTTCCACCGTGTCGGTGACCAGACGCGCGTGCTGACCGACATCAACACCTTTGTGTCCGTCACGGACGAAAAGAGCGCGGATTTCTCGTCCAATCAGGTCATGCGCGTGCTCGACCAGATCGCGAATGACATTGCATCGCTGTTTAACTCGAAGTACCTCGGCAAGGTACAGAACGACGCAAGCGGCCGCGTGAGCCTGTGGAGCGACATTGTAGCGCACCACACGCAGCTCCAGACCATTCGCGCCATTGAGAACTTCGACAGCAGCAGCGTCACCGTGTCACAGGGCGACATGAAGAAGTCCGTTTCGGTCGAAGACCATGTGCAGCCGGTTTCCGCGATGGAACAGCTTTACATGAAGGTAATCGTTGAATAAAGGAGGGAAAAGACATGCTGAACGCTCCTGTTATGGAAGCAAATGATGCGGTATCCGGCTCGATGGCCGAGTGCTACGTCACTATTGACGGCAACCGCTACAATATGATGCAGCTGTACAGCTTTGAGTCGTCCGCGAAGGTCAACTCGCAGGACGTGAAAATCCTCGGCCGTACCGGCATCGGTAAGAAGCCGACTGGCTGGTCCGGTTCGTGGAAGGGCACGGCGCACTTTAACCAGAGCGTGTTCCGCCGCTGGTTCCTGACCTACTGCAAGACCGGCAGGATGACGCCGTTTGAGATTCAGGTATCCAACGAGGATCCGTCCTCGTCCGCCGGCCGTCAGACCATCACGCACACAGGCTGCCTGATCGACAGCTCGATTCTGGCGAAGTTCGACGCAGGCGACAGTCTGCTTGACGAGGAGCTTTCCGGTACGTTCGACGGCTGGGATATGCCCGAGGAGTTTACCGAACTGTCCGGTATGGAATAAGGAGGAATTTGAACAATGGGTAATCTTACCGCATTTCTGGCGCAGAACGCCAAGCAGGTTGAAAACGTGAAGCTGGTCGTATCCGACCGCTTCACCGATGAGGACGGCAAGCCGCTCGAGTGGGAGGTACGCTGCATTTCCTCGCGCGAGGACGAAACGCTGCGCCGTGACTGCCAGTACCGCGTACAGGTGCCGGGCAAGCGCGGCAGCTTCCGTCAGGAATTCGACAACGTGCTGTACCTTGCCAAGCTGGCAGCCGCCTGCACGGTTTATCCGAACCTCAACGATGCGGAACTGCAGGACAGCTACGGCGTGAAATGCGCCGAGGAGCTGATTTCGGCCATGCTGACGCCGGGTGAGTATACGAACTACACGGAAAAGCTGTTCGACATCTGCGGCTTTGGTGATGCTCCTGATCTGGTAGAACAGGCAAAAAACTGATTCGGGACGGGGATGACGAGGCTTCCGTCGCACATTTCTGCCTGCAGGAGCTTCACATCCTGCCGTCCGCATTTTTGAGCCTGCCGACGGAAGAGAGAGCCTTTATCACAGCTTCGTGCATTGTGCGAGGCGAGGAAGAGGAAAAGGCGCTGAATAAGACGAAACGAGGGAGGTGAGTTCTATGGCACTGTCCAACACCGTCCAGCTGCGCGACGGCATGAGTAATGTACTCAGCCGTATCGCGTCCAACCTGAGTGCGGTCAACGACCGGTTTGAGCGTATGCAAAGCCTGACCGAACAGGCGGCGCCGACCGGTCTTTATTCACAATTTAACAGCGAATTGACGGGTGTGCGTGAAGAACTCACCCGAACCGTGAGCGAAGTCGAGGAGCTGCGGAGCAGCATGACCTCGGCGCAGCCGCCGGCGGAAAACCTGACGGCATCGCTTAAAAAGCTGGGTACCGCGTTCCTCGGCTCCAAGCTGGTGAGCGGTATCGTGAGTATGTCGGACGAAATGACGCAGACCACGGCGCGTCTGAATCTGATGAACGACGGTCTGCAAAGCACCGCCGACCTGCAGGAGCTGATCTATCAGTCGGCTATGCGTTCGCGCGGCGCGTACAACGCCACAGCGGATGCGGTCGCGAAGATGGGTCTGCTTGCCGGTGACGCATTCAGCAGCAATCAGGAAACGATCGCGTTTGTCGAGCAGCTGAACAAGCAGTTCAAGATCGCCGGCACCTCGGCAGAGGGTCAGGCCGCCGCCATGCTGCAGATCACGCAGGCCATGGGCTCCGGCGTACTGCGCGGCGAGGAGCTGAACTCGGTATTCGAGCAGGCGCCGACCATCATTCAGTCGATTGCGGATTACCTCGGCGTGTCGGTCGGTGAAATCCGCAGCATGGCGCAGGAGGGCGAGCTGACGGCGAGCATTGTCAAGTCCGCGCTGCTGTCCTCGGCGGAGGAAACCAACCAGAAGTTCAACGAGATTCCGCTCACCTGGTCGGACGTCTGGACGCAGGCCAGCAACATGGCGATCATGGCCTTGCAGCCGCTGCTCGAATCCATCAACTGGGTGGCGAACAATATTGAGGTCATCGGCCCGCTGGTGCTTGCGGCTGCAGCAGCCTTTGCGCTGTTTGCGGTGGCCGCCAACTGGACGAAGATCTGTGCTGCGGCTACGAAGGCGCTGACTGCCGCACAGAAAATGCTCAATGCCGTGATGTCGCTCAACCCGATCGTGCTGATTATCGGCTCGATCATCATTCTGATCGGCGTTATCGCCGCGTACATCAACTACACGAACCGGGCGAAGAACGAAACGACGAGCGCTGTCGGCGTGATCTGCGGCCTGTTTGCGATGGCAGGCGCGTTTGTCTACAATATGTTCTATCTGCCGGTCTACAACGTCATTGCCGACCTTATCAACTTCCTCGGCAACGTGTTCCAGCACCCGATTGCGTCAATCGAGATTTTGTTTTTGCAGCTCAGCCAGTATGTTGTCGGCGTCATTCGCGGTATGGTGAGGACGATCGAGAAGCTCATCAATCTTATTCCGGGCGTGAAGATCAACATCACCAGCGGTCTGGACACGTTCTACGACAGCTACACCGACAGCATCCAGAAGATTAAGGATCAGTCCGGGTGGACGGAGTACGTCAAGCACAAGGAGAAGATCGAGTATTCAACGGCTTACGCCAACGGTTACAACTGGGGCGCAAACCTCCAGAACAGCATCTCCGAAAAGCTGGGTCTTGACCTGCCGGACGATCCGGCAACGGGTTTGCTGTCCAACATCGCGGATAACACCGCCCAGATTGCGGACGATGTGAGCGTATCCTCGGACGACATCAAGCTGCTGCGCGATATTGCCGAGCGGCAGGTCATCAACAAGTACACCACCGCCGAGATCAAGGTGGAAATGGTCAACCACAACAACATCTCGAACGAGATGGATCTGGACGGCGTAGTCAATCTGCTGGAAGCCAAGGTCACCGAGGCGCTTGTCACCAGTGCGGAAGGAGTGCACATCTAAATATGTACGAATTTTACATGGACGGTGTGCGCCTTCCGGTCACGCCGAGTGCGCTGACCATCAAGATCAGCAACCAGAACAAGACCATCAACCTCATCAACGAGGGTCAGGTGAACGTCCTGAAAACGCCGGGACTGTCGAAAATCAGCTTTTCGGCGCTCCTGCCGAACAGGGAATACCCGTTTGCCTGTTATCCGAACGGGTATCAGCCTGCTCAGTATTACATGAGCAAGCTGGAAGCGCTCAAGACCGCCTGCAAGCCGTTCGATTTCTCGGTTATCCGTATAGACGACAGCGGCGAGGAGCTGATGAGCGCACAGCCGATGACGGTTTCGCTCGAAAGCTATGAGCTTGCCGAGGACGCGGGCAGCTACGGTGTTGACGTTATGGCGAAGATTGAATTGCTGCAATACGCGCCGTACCACACCAAGTCTATCGAGTTCAAGAAGAGTGAGAGCAGCACTACCACCAAGAAGGCGACCGTCACGCAAAAGCGCGACACTACGACTGCACCGGCCGGTAAGACGTACACCGTCAAATCTGGTGATACGCTGTGGGATATTGCCCGAGTGAAGCTGGGGAACGGTACTAAGTGGCAGTCTATCTATAATCTGAACAAGGCTGCCATTGAAGCCGCAGCGAAGAAGTACGGCAGATCAAGCAGCTCGAACGGCTGGTGGATCTATCCCGGCACCGTGCTCAAGCTGCCGGGTTAAGGAGGGGAGAACATGGGTAAATATGTTTGGCCGTGTCCATCCTACTCGCGCATTTCGAGCGGCTACGGCAACCGTACCTGCCCGTTCCACGGCAAGGAATTCCACGACGGCGTTGACCTTGCTTCTGCTTCGGGTACTCCTATTCTTGCGTTCGGCCCCGGCACGGTCACGAAGTCCGGCTGGTACGGCGGTTACGGCAACTACATCAGCATCGACCACGGCGGCGGTCTGATGAGCTTTTACGGGCACGCCTCGGCGCTCTACGTCAAGCAGGGCGCGAAAGTCACCGCCGGGCAGAAGATTGCCGCCGTTGGTACAACCGGCAGCTCGACCGGCTGTCACCTGCATTTCGGTATGCACAAGAACGGCTCGTCCGTCAATCCGCTGAACTACGTTTCTTCCGGCGATACGCTCGCCAAGTATTCCGGCTCTAAATCGTCTGGCACTGCTACAAATACGGTTAGGGCGCTCTTCACCGCCTATTATCCGGCGAATAACGCCATGGAGGGCGGGTTTCTTGACGCACTGGGAAACAAACTTGACCCGAGCAAGCACACCTGTGCTGCACCGCCAAGCGTACCGTTTGGTACTAAGGTTACAGTGCAGGGCACAGGTACAGCGCTTGACGGCGTGACCTACACCGTCAATGACCGCGGCGGCATGATTCAAATCGAAAACGGCGTGTACCACTTCGACCTCTTGATGTCCTCCAATGCTGAGTGCAACCGCTGGGGCAAGAAGTACGGCAAAGCCGTCATCGGCGGCTCGGGCGGCTCGTCCGGCTCGACCTCCTCGGGCACGAGCATCGAGAAAGAGAAAAAGAAGGATATCACGACCGTTGTTGTTAAGTCCGTCACCGGCGCGGCAGGTACGCGCAAGGAAATCTTGCGTGATGTGCCGTCCTGCCAGATGCCGGGCGCCGAGCTGATCATCCAGAACAAGAACGGTCAGCTTCAGCAGCCGATGATCGAGGGCGACATCGTGTGGGAAACCACCCGCAGCGGCGCGGCGTCCTCGCTGACGTTTACGGTGGTCAAGGACGATACCCTCAACTTTCACGAGGGCAATCCGGTGTCGTTCCGGTTCAATGGCTCCAATGTCTTTTACGGCTACGTCTTTAAGAAGTCGCGTTCGGATAACCGGCTGATTAAGGTCACGGCCTACGACCAGCTGCGGTACTTCAAGAACAAGGACACGATTTCGTACACGAACAAGACTTACGCCGATGTCCTCAAAATGCTGGCTGCGGACTACGGCCTCAAGGTTGGTACCGTGACTGATACCAAGTACAAAATCCCGCAGAGGATTGAGGAGGGCACGCTCTTTGACATGTTAGGTAACGCCAGTGACCTGACCATCATCAACACCGGCAAGGTGTATGTGCTCTACGACGATTTCGGCAAGTTATGCCTCAAACCCTACGAGAGCCTGCTCCTGCCGCTCTACATCGACGAGGACACGGCGCAGGGTTACAGTTACACCTCATCCATCGACAGCGACGTATATAACCGCATCAAGCTGGCGTGGGACAATGATGAAACCGGCGTCAGAGAGGTTCATGTGATGAACAATACCGCCAGCCAGAGCAAATGGGGCACGCTCCAGTATTACGAAAAGCTGGATAACGCCCTCAACACCGCTGACCTGCAAACCAAGGCTAAAGCGCTGATGAAATACTACAACGTCATTCACCGCGAACTGACCATGCAGAAGGTGTTCGGGGATGTTCGAGCGCGTGCCGGTACTTCGGTCTGCGTCGGCATGGGCCTGGGTGACATCAACATCAAGAACTATATGTGCGTGGAGAAGGCTAAGCACACGTTCAGCAATGGCCTGTACACGATGGATTTGTACCTAAGCGGAATTCGAGGTGAGTTTAGTGCCTGATATGCAGCGGTTTATCAACACATTAAAACAGATTGCCGCGAACGAACGTCAAGCCGCTTTGCCGATGACAATCTGCTTCGGCAAGGTGATTGCACTCTCGCCGTTTCGTGTGCAGATCGACCAGAAACTTGTACTCACCAAGGAGTTTTTCATCGTGAAAAGTGGCGTGAGCGCATCATCGTTCAAGGTGGGCGATGTGCTCATCCTGTTCCGCAATGAGGGCGGGCAAAAGTACCTGATATTCGACAAGAAAGGGGCGCTGTAATGCTGCCAACAGAGTATAATGACGATCTCGTGCAGGATTTCGAGATTGAAACACAGCCTACGCGCACCTATGCGCTGCGGTTTGACGGCTACCCGTGTTCCGGCGGCAAGCTGGACGGACTGGAAGCCATGAAGCAGGCCATCTTCCTGATTCTTCAGACCGAACGGTTTCAGTACGCGATTTACAGCTGGAATTACGGCATTGAGCTGAACGCCCTGCTGGGTCAGACCATGACACCGTATCTGCAGGCCAAGGTTGCCAAGGCGATTGAAGATGCACTCATGGCGGATGATCGTGTGCTCTCGGTTGAGCAGTTCGCGTTCACCAAGGGCAAGCGCAACCTGCTTGTGAAATTTACCGTAACCACGACCGAGGGCGACGTGGAGAGCGAATTTGAGTTTGGAGGTGAGGCGGCATGATCGGAAAGTATTCCGATGAAATGACGTTTGACTACATTATGAACCGTATGCTGGAATCCGTGCCGGATACGGTGGACAAGCGAGAGGGCAGTATCATCTATGACGCGCTTGCACCGGCGGCCGCAGAACTTGCAAAGACGTACATGGAACTTGATGTTGTTATGGACGAAACCTTTGTTGATACGGCGTCGCTCCAGTACCTTATGCTGCGCTGCAAAGAGCGCGGCGTAGCTATTCAAGGCGAAACGGCTGCTGTTATCGAGGGCGTGTTTACGCCGTCCTCGGTGGAGTTGACCGCCGGTCTGAGGTTCAACTGCGACGAGGTGAACTACACCATCACAGAAAAGATTTCGGCAGGTCACTACAAGCTGGAGGCTGAAACGCTCGGTACGGTCGGCAACAAGTATACAGGCCTGCTGCTGCCGATCCAGACCGTCAACGGTCTGGAAACCGCTCAGATTGCGGCGGTGCTCATTCCGGCCGAGGACGGCGACACGACCGACACGCTGCGCGAGAAGTATTACGCCAGCATTGACGGTGAAGCGTTCGGCGGCAATGTGGCCGACTACCGCGAGAAGGTCAACGCCATTACAGGTGTTGGCGGTGTCAAGGTCTACCCAGTCTGGAACGGTGGCGGTACGGTCAAGCTGACTGTTATCGCATCCGACTATACCGCGCCGAGCAGCGAGCTTATCAGCAAGGTACAGACCGCCATCGACCCCGAACAGAACCACGGTGAAGGCATGGGTCTGGCTCCGATCGGACACACCGTAACTGTCGCCGGTGCAAAGTACGCTGACCTCACTATTACAGCCAACGTCACTTTTGCCGCCGGTTGGAACTGGGAGAACGGCAAGTCGCAGCTTGTGAGCGCCGCTAATGCGTATCTTGATGAGTTGTGCAAAGCCTGGGCAGACAGCGAAACAACGGTGGTTCGTATCTCACAGATCGAAACGCACCTGCTGACCGCGGATTGCGTGGTCGACGTGGACGGCACAACGGTCAACGGCGATACCAAGAACATTGAACTGGCTGCGGACGAGATTCCGCGGCTGAGTACGATTGGCGGTGCGTCGTGAGAAAGAAGCTGCAAGACTACCTGCCGCCGATCCTGCTGAAAACCTACGAGTTTCCGCTTTTGTGCGACACTGAGCAGCCGGAGATTGACCGCCTGCGTGATGCCGCTGATGCGGTACTCGATGCGCAGTTTATCAGTACCGCCGGTGAGACCGCCATTGCGCGTTACGAGAAGATCTTCGGCATTACGCCGATGGACACGGACACGCTGGCCGAGCGCCGGTTTAAGGTGCTCGCTAAGATCAATGCGCAGCTGCCGTTCTCGGTGCGCCGCCTGCGGCAGCAGCTTGAAACGCTCTGCGGTGCGGACGGCTACAAGCTGGAACTGGACGGCGGCAAATACGCGCTAACCGTTAAGGTGGCGCTGACTGCAAAGCGCAATCAGCAGGCGGTCGAAGAACTGCTTGCGGACATTGTGCCTGCGAATATGGTTTGTACAACATCACTGCTGTACAACACATGGGAGCAGATCAAGAAGTTGACATGGGGCGAGCTGAAAAAGCTCACCTGGCGAGAAATTAAGGAGGAGGTGCTGCCGGATGGAGCAAACACCTAACTATCATCTGAATAAACCCGGCTACGAGGAGTTCGGCGATGTTGAAGTGCTCAACCAGAACTTTGCCGCGATCGACACCGAGCTGAAAAAGAATGCTGACGCGGTGGGCGAACGTGTCAAGACCACCGAACTGGCCGAGAAGGTCAAGCAGACCGTCAAGGACGGCAGCCTGGCCGCAAAGGATCTCGGCGCCGTATCAGTTGATACCAAGGGCAAGGCCAACGGTGTGGCAGGTCTGGACGGGAACGGCAAAGTGCCCTCCGGCCAGCTGCCCGAGATGAATTACGAGGGTAAGGGCGCCGTAGATACGCATAACAAGAGTACAACCGCGCACGCTGCACTGTTTAAGGTAATTAACGATTTGCTTGCGGCGCACGTCAAGGACACCGGCAACCCGCACAAGGTCACACCGGCGCAGATTGGTGCTATCGCGCTGACCCTGCTCGGCCAGCCAAACGGTCCGGCGGTGCTGGATAAGGACGGCCGTCTGACCGCTGACCAGCTCGGCGGCATGATCGGCGACGAGAGCGACAGCGGCACCGGTGAGCTGCAGGACACCGAGATGGAGGTCGGCACGATCACCAACGCGGGAGCCGGTTGGAATACCTACCATTTTAGAGAGGCGTTTGAGGGCATCCCGCAAGTTGTATGTCAGGCCGAGGACTTTGACGGCGTTGTACTGGTCAAGGACATTACCGCCGAGGGATTTCTTTATTGTCTGCGGAAGCTGCAGATCGGCAGTTACTACACCGGCGACTCGACGGGCACCAATCCGTCGCACAGCGCGGCCACGTTGGTAAACGGTACGACGACCACGGCTGACACAATCAAGATTAACTATGTAGCGATTGAATATGGAGGCGAGAGATAATGCTTGGCGTAAATCAGTCGGACTTTATGTCCTATATGAGCGCACTCAAAAGTAATTACCGAAAAGGCGTACACCGCATGGAGGCAATTCTGTCCAATCCGACCCATGCGGCGGAGTTTGCTGCCAACCTCGGTGGCGTGAGTGTGGTGCTGGGCGTGCCGATCAGCCTGCCGGACCGCAACAGCGACAAGCTGCTTGAGCTGCTGCTCGGCAGTGATGTGGCAGACGATGCAGTAGAAACGTGGCTGCACCAGTTTTACGAGTTTACCGGTTGGGACGATCTGCTCAGTGATTCCGCCCGCTGCAAGGAGATGGCCAACAACCCGCTGATCTGGCGCGCGGCCGGCGGCAGCAAGCTGGCAGTTGGTAAGTCCATCGCTACGCTGGCGGGCCTGTCCTGCTCGGCGTATAAGGATATTGACGCGGTAGTGGCTTCTTCGGTTGCTATGGCGGCCGTGATTGGAAACGCCACTGCACTCAATGCCGTGGTGACCTCTTCGGTTGCTATGGCGGC